>Ga0315904_10001923_pt1 | contig 32703 bp, 34 predicted proteins | sample LakEriMetagenome_6_FD_203529 | JGI IMG/M metagenome (GOLD analysis project Ga0315904, IMG submission 203529) | Freshwater fungal communities from buoy surface, Lake Erie, Ohio, United States - Buoy 12 MA120 | ecosystem: Environmental > Aquatic > Freshwater > Lake | place: USA: Lake Erie, Ohio...
TTGCGGGGTCTCCGCACACGCGGTTCCAGCCTTCCAGAGGAACAACCGGAAAGGAATTACCTATGGCGGCACCTGTCGTCACGATGCAGCAATTGATCGAGGCCGGCGCTCACTTCGGCCACCAGACACACCGCTGGAACCCGCGCATGAAGCCGTACATTTTCGGCGCGCGTAACGGTGTCCACATCATCGACCTGTCGCAGACCGTGCCGCTGTTCGCGCGCGCGCTCGATTTCGTCGAAGCCACCGTGCGTTCGGGCGGCAAGGTCCTGTTCGTCGGCACCAAGCGTCAGGCGCAGGAGCCGATTGCTGAAGCCGCGCGCATTTCGGGCCAGCACTTCGTCAACCACCGCTGGCTGGGCGGGATGCTCACCAACTGGAAGACGATCTCGGGTTCGATTCGCCGTCTCAAGAGCCTTGAAGAAATGCTTTCGGGCGATGTCTCGGGCTTCACCAAGAAGGAAGTTCTCCAGCTCACCCGTGAGCGCGAGAAGCTGGAAATGTCGCTCGGCGGCATCCGCGACATGGGCGGCATTCCGGACGTGATGTTCGTGATCGACGCCAACAAGGAAGATCTCGCGATCAAGGAAGCGGCCGTGCTCGGCATTCCGGTGATCGCGGTGCTCGACACCAATGTCGATCCCAGCAACATCGCCTTCCCGGTTCCGGGCAACGACGATGCGGCGCGCGCGGTGCGGCTCTACTGCCAGGCGATCGGCGACGCCGCGCTGGCCGGCAAGGGCAAGTTCCAGGCCGACGTGTCGAGCGATTTCGGCGCGATGGTCGAGCCTCCGGTTGAAGCTGTGGTCGAAGCCCCGGCTGAAGTCGCTGCCGAAGAAGCTCCGGTGGCTGAAGTCGTCGCTGACGAAGCAGCCGACGCCTGATTGCCTGGCTGACGCGTGCGTTTAATCGCGCGCGCGTCAATCACCCGTCACAATCCCCCTATAGCGCGTCCGGCATTGCCTCCCTCCAAGTTCCTGGGTGCGGGTCGGCAGGGCCGGGCGCCCGCAAAACCGAATGAAAAGGAAATTCTCATGGCCGATTTCTCCGTCGCCGATGTGAAGAAGCTGCGCGAGCGCACCGGCGCTGGCATGATGGACGCCAAGAAGGCGCTGACCGAAGCCGGCGGCGATATCGAAGCCGCGGTTGATGCGCTGCGCGCCAAGGGCCTCGCCACCGCCCAGAAGAAGTCGAGCCGCACCGCGGCTGAAGGTCTCGTCGGCGTTGCCGTTTCGGGCACCCGCGGCGTGGCCGTCGAAGTGAACTCGGAAACCGATTTTGTCGCCAAGAACGACCAGTTCCAGAGCTTCGTTCGCAACGTCACTGCGGTTGCTCTCGAACTCGGCACCGCTGATGTCGATACATTGAAGGCGGCGGCCTACCCGACCGGCGGCACCGTTTCGGACAAGCTGACCGACAACGTCGCCACCATCGGCGAGAACCAGCAGATCCGCCGCATCAAGACCGTCGCGGTCGAGAAGGGCGCCGTGGTTTCGTACATGCACACCGCCGCTGCCGATGGCCTCGGCAAGATCGGCGTGCTGATCGCGCTCGAGAGCGAAGCGGGCGCCGACGTGCTCGAACCGCTCGGCAAGCAGCTCGCCATGCACGCCGCGGCCGCTTTCCCGATGGCGCTCGATGCCGACAGCCTTGATGCCGAAGTGATCGAGCGCGAGCGCAAGATCGCCGCCGAAAAGGCTGCCGAAACCGGCAAGCCGGCCGATGTGCAGGAAAAGATGGTCGACGGTGCGGTGAAGAAGTTCGCCAAGGAAAACGCGCTGCTCAGCCAGGTCTTCGTGATGGACAACAAGACCGTCATTTCCGATCTCGTCGCGCAGGCGGGCAAGGCTGCGGGCACGCCCATCGTGCTCAAGGACTATGCCCGCTTCCAGCTCGGTGAAGGCATCGAGAAGGAAGAAACCGATTTCGCAGCGGAAGTCGCCGCCGCCGTCGCGGGCTGATTTCTCGCGCGCCGAATTGATGACGGCCGTCGCAGCATCGCCGCTGCGGCGGCCGTTGTCTTGAGCGCCCTTGCGCACCGCGCTACCTTAGCCTTTGCGCATCGGCGGATTGCCGGTTAAGTGCGCGCCACCAATTCTCGCCCGGAGCCTCGCATTCCCATGAGCCTTCCCCCGATCAAGCGCGTCCTCCTGAAACTCTCGGGCGAAGTACTGATGGGGGATCAGCAGTTCGGGATCGATCCGGTGTTCGTTGCCGAACTCGCCAAGGAAGTGAAGGCGGCCAAGGAAACGGGCCTCGAAATCTGCCTCGTGATCGGCGGCGGCAATATCTTCCGCGGCATGGCGGGCGCGGCGCAGGGGATGGACCGTGCGCAGGCCGATTACATGGGCATGCTCGCCACCGTGATGAACGCGCTCGCGATGCAGAACGCGCTTGAGCAGCTTGGCGTCCAGACCCGCGTGCAGTCCGCGATCGAGATGGACAAGGTGTGCGAGCCGGTGATCCGCCGCCGCGCTGAACGCCATCTGGAAAAGGGCCGCGTGGTGATCTTTGCCGCAGGGGTCGGCGCGCCCTATTTCACGACCGATAGCGGGGCCGCCTTGCGCGCGGCCGAAATGAAGTGCGACGCGCTGCTCAAGGGCACCAGCGTCGACGGGGTCTATGACAGAGATCCCAAGCATAACCCGGCTGCGATCCGGTTCGATACCGTGAGTTACGACCGCGTGCTGGCCGATAATCTCAAGGTGATGGACGCCTCGGCCGTGGCGCTGTGCCGTGACAACAAGATTCCGATCGTGGTCTTCTCGATCCGCGAAAAGGGCAACCTTGCCCGCGTGCTCGCGGGCGGGGGCGTCCAGACCATCGTTCAAGACAGCTAAAAGATAAATAGAGGGAAGCCTGAAGCATGCCGCAATATGACAAGGCCGACATTGAGCGCCGGATGAAGGGCGCGGTCGATGCGCTCAAGAGCGATCTGCAGGGCCTGCGCACCGGCCGTGCCAACACCAGCCTGCTCGATCCGGTGGTGGTCGAGGTCTATGGCTCGATGATGCCGCTGTCGCAGGTCGCCACCGTCTCGGCCCCCGAGCCGCGCATGCTGAGCGTGCAGGTGTGGGACAAATCGAATATGACCCCGGTCGAAAAGGGCATCGCCCACGCCAATCTCGGCCTCAATCCGATCATTGACGGCCAGACGCTGCGCCTGCCGATCCCCGATCTCACGCAGGAGCGCCGCAAGGAGCTCGCCAAGCTGGCGGGCCAATATGCCGAGAAGGCCAAGATCGCGATCCGCAACGTGCGCCGCGACGCGATGGAAAGCCTGAAAGTCGACGAGAAGAAGAAGGAAATCTCCGAGGACGATCGCAAGCGTTCGGAGGAAGTGGTTCAGAAGCTGACCGATCAATTCGTCAAGGAAACCGACGAGGCGGCAGCCAAGAAGGAACAGGAAATCCTGACGCAGTGATTGCGGCTTCGGGATCGTAGGGAACAGGGTTGGACCAGTCGCGCGCCAGACATGTCGCCATCATCATGGATGGCAATGGCCGCTGGGCCAAGAAGCGGGGCTTGCCGCGCGCGGTCGGCCACCAGCGCGGGGTGGAGGCGGTGCGGCGGCTGGTGCGTGCGCTTGCGCCGACCGGCCTTGAATGCCTGACGCTCTACGCCTTCTCCTCGGAAAACTGGAAGCGGTCGGAGGACGAGGTCGATGATCTGATGAACCTGATGCGCAAGTTCATCAAATCCGATCTGCCCGAATTTGTCGCCAACAACGTCAAGCTGAAGATCATCGGCGACTGGCAGTCACTCGCGCCCGATATTGTCGCCATGCTCGAAGATGCGCTGGCGCAGACCGCGAACGGCAGCCAGACGCTCGCGGTGGCCCTCAATTACGGCGCCCAGCACGAGATCGCGCGCGCTGCGGCCAAGGCCGTGGGCGAGGGCGAGGTGACGATCGAGACCATCGCCGCGCATCTCGATACCGCCGATCTTCCCCCGCTTGATCTGTTGATCCGCACCAGCGGGGAGATTCGCCTGTCGAACTTTCTGCTGTGGCAATCGGCCTATGCCGAGATGCTGTTCGTCGACACGCTGTGGCCCGATTTCGAGCCTGCGCACCTCAACCGCGCGCTCGATGATTTCGCCCTGAGGGAGCGGCGCTATGGCGGGCGCTGAGGTGCGAAAGCAAGCGGTGCCGGATCTGCCGGTGCGGCTGGGCTCGGCGGTGGTGATGCTGGTGATTTCTGTCGGAGTGCTATGGCTCGGCGGGTGGTTCTGGACGGCGTTTGTCGGCTTGCTGGCGCTGGGTGTGCTGTGGGAATGGAACCGGCTGGTGAGCCGCTTCGGCGTGTCGGGTGTTGCCGAGACGCTGTGGTTCTTCGGGGGCGTGATCTATATCGGCGGCGCGGCGCTGGCGATGCTGGCGCTGCGCAATGGCGCGCAGTTCCTTCCCGTGGATGGCCAGAGCTTCGGCTATGCGCCCTTCGAGGTGCTGGTGGGCTATATCTTGCCGATTGTGGCGGTGGATGTTGGCGCCTATTTTGCCGGACGCGCCATCGGCGGTCCGAAGGTCGCCCCGAAGATCAGCCCGTCCAAGACCTGGGCGGGGCTGGGCGGCGGCGCGCTCGCGGCAGGGCTGGTCGCGCTCGGCAACGAGCTGGCCGATTATGGCCCTGCGTCCGGCTCGCCCGGTTACGATAGCGCCAGCCTCGCGCTGGCGCTGGCGGCGGGCGTGCTGATCGCGGTGCTCGCGCAGAGCGGCGATTTCTTCGAAAGCTGGATGAAGCGGCGCGCAGGGATGAAGGATTCGAGCCACCTCATTCCGGGGCATGGCGGGCTGTTTGATCGGCTCGACGGCTTCCTTGCGGTGTTCTTCATGCTGTTTGTGATTGCCTTGGGCCTGCGTTTGCTGGGATGATGCATCTATGACCCGCACGCTCACCCTCCTTGGCGCCACCGGTTCGATCGGCGCATCGACGCTCGATCTGGTGCGCCGTAACCGCGACGACTGGCGGGTGGACACGCTGACGGCGCATTGCAGCGCGGTGGAACTGGCGGCGCTGGCGATCGAATTCGATGCCAAGCTGGCTGTGGTCGGCGACGAGGCCTGCCTGCCCGAATTGCGCGCCGCGCTGGCGGGCAGCGGGATTGCGGCAGCGGGCGGCGCACAGGCGCTGGTCGAGGCGGCTATGCGCCCGGTGGACATGACGGTCGCCGCGATTGTCGGCTGCGCGGGCCTCGCGCCGGTGATGGCGGCGATCGAGCGCGGCGGCACGATTGCGCTCGCAAACAAGGAAGCGCTGGTCTCGGCCGGCGAGGTGATGATGCAGGCGGTCGCCAAGCATGGCGCAACGCTGCTGCCGACCGACTCCGAGCACAACGCGATCTTCCAGTGCCTTGCCGGAGACCGTCTGTCAGATGTGGCGCGCATCACGCTCACGGCCAGCGGCGGCCCCTTGCGGACATGGACACAGGCGCAGCTCGATGCCGCCACGCCGGCCGAGGCGGTCGCGCATCCCAACTGGTCGATGGGCGCCAAGATCAGCGTCGATTCGGCGACGATGATGAACAAGGGGCTCGAATATATCGAGGCCTATCACCTCTTCCCGGTGGGGCTGGATAAGCTCGGCATCGTGGTTCACCCGCAGAGCGTGATCCATTCGATGGTCGAATTCCGAGACCGCTCGACGCTGGCGCAGCTTGGCCCCTCGGACATGCGTGTGCCGATTGCCTCGTGCCTCGCCTGGCCGCAGCGGATGGAAACGCCGCTGCCAGCGCTCGATCTCGCCGCCATCGGTCAGCTCACCTTCGAGCCGACCAACGAGACGCTGTTTCCTGCCACGCGCCTCGCCCGCGAGGCGATTGCCGCGGGCGGGGCCGCGCCTGCGATCCTCAACGCCGCCAACGAAGTCGCGGTCGCTGCGTTTCTGGCCGGTCAGATCCGGTTCACCCGCATTGCCGCAATGGTCGAAGAGACGCTGCAGCGCAGCAATGACGCCTCCCGCCCGGTCAGCCTTCATGAAGTGCTGGCCGTCGATCAATCAGCGCGCAGACAAGCGATGAGCCTGCTGGAGACCAACGCCCTTGTTTGAGAGCCCTCCCTTCTGGATGTATGTCGTCGGCTTCCTGCTGGTGCTCGGCCCGCTGGTTACGCTGCACGAGCTGGGCCACCTGCTGGTCGGGCGCTTGTTCGGCGTGCGGGCGGAGAGCTTCTCGGTCGGCTTCGGCAAGGAAATCGCCGGCTTCACCGACAAGCGCGGCACCCGCTGGAAACTCTCGGCGCTGCCCTTGGGCGGATACGTGCAGTTCCAAGGTGACATGAACCCGGCGAGCGTGCCCGACCTTTCCGCGCCCAAGGAAGAAGGCAGCTTCCAATGCGCCGCCTTGTGGAAACGCGCGCTGATCGTGGCGGCCGGGCCGGTGACGAACCTGCTGGTGGCGATCGCTATCTTTGCTGCCTTTTTCGCAATCCTCGGCAAGCCGGTGATTGCAGGAGCGGAAGATCCGCGCACCATCGGCGGCTTTGCCGAAGGCAGCGTAGCGCAGGCCGCGGGGATGAAGGTGGGCGATACCATCGTCGCGATCGACGGCACGGCGGTCACCGATTTCGAACAGCTGCGCACCGCGGTCGGCCTGCGTCCGGACAAGGGGATGGTGTTCACGGTCGAACGCGCGGGCGAGCGGATCGACGTGCCGCTGACCACCGCCCGCAAGGTGCTGACCGACGACTTCGGTAATGAAAGCGCGGTCGGCCAGATCGGAGTCGCGGCCGCTGGCGGCGCATATGTGTTCGAAAAGGTCGGCATCCTCGAAGCGATACCCCTGGCGGTGAAGCAGAGCTGGGACCTGATCGGCATGATGGTCACCGGTATTCAGCAGATCGTGGCCGGAGAGCGTTCTTTCAAGGAGTTGGGCGGCCCGCTCAAGATCGCGAAATACTCGGGCGAGCAGATGAGCCTCGGTGTCGCGGCCTTCATTAACTTCGCCGCGCTCATTTCGCTTAATTTGGCATTCATCAACTTCTTGCCAATCCCCGCGCTCGATGGCGGGCACCTGATGTTCTATCTGGCCGAGGCGATCCGCCGCAAGCCGATGGGGCAGCAGGCGACCGAATGGGCCTATCGCACCGGCATCGCGCTGGTGTTGATGCTGATGGTGGTGGTGACGGTGAATGACATCTTCGCGTTGCCGATCTTCGGTTCCTGAGCCGTAACCGGGGGAAAGCTGCGGTTTGCCGTGGAAAGCAGGGGGACTGGCGCATCGTGCCGGGCCTCGCGGCTTGATTGCGCAAGGCACATCGGGCAGAGGCTTGGCCGAGGCTGGACGGTCACTATGCCCGGCGGTCAGCACAGACGTCCCGGGGTTGCGGGGGCGGGTCACACACAGGTTGGACGGAACTTTAGCTGCATGAACCCAATGAGCGAGACGGGCCGCGGGCCGGTCAAGAGCCAGACTGGCGTGACGCGCGTGCTTTCCCGGACCGGGCGGCTGGCTGTGATGCTGTGTTGTGGTTCGGTCCTCGCCGGCGTGCCGGGCGCGGCTTTTGCGCAGGCGCAAGCTGCGGCCCAGCCCGCGCAGGCTGCGCAGGGTAACACCATCCGCACCATCAGCGTGGTCGGGGCCGAACGGCTCGAGCCGACCACCATCCTGAGCTACATCCGCCTGCGGGTCGGGCAGGCATACACCTCGTCGGCAGCGGACGAAGCGCTGAAGGATCTCGGCGCGACCGAGCTGTTTGCGAGTTTCTCGATCCGCAATGATAACGGCAATGTCGTCATCACCGTGACGGAGAACCCGGTGATCAACCGGATCGTGCTGGAAGGCAACGAGCGGCTCAAGGAGGACAAGATCCTCCCCGAGATCAAGCTCGCACCGCGCCAGATTTTCACCCGTTCCAAGGTGCGCGCCGACGTTGCCCGCATCATCGAGCTCTACAAGCGTCAGGGCCGCTTTGCCGCGCAGGTCGAGCCCAAGATGGTGCAGCTGCCGCAAAACCGCGTCGATGTCGTGTTCGAGATTTCGGAAGGCCCCAAGTCCAAGGTCCGCCAGATCAACATTCTGGGCAACGAGAGGTTCTCGGACGGCGATCTGCGCAGCGAATTCGTGACCAAGCAGTCGCGCCTGACGAGCTTCTTCAGCTCGAACACCAGCTATGATCCTGATCGCCTTGCCTTCGACCAGCAGAAGCTGCGCCAGTTCTACCTCACTCAAGGCTACGCCGATTTCCGCGTCGTCTCGGCCGTGGCCGAACTGACGCCGGACCAGAAGGACTTCATCATCACCTACGTGGTGGAGGAAGGCGAGCGCTACAAGTTCGGCGAGGTCAACGTCGACAGCCAGCTGCGCGACTTCGACAGCGAAACGATGAGCACGCAGCTGCCGATGAAGACGGGCGACTGGTACAACGCCAAGTCGGTCGAGGATACGGTCGAGCAGCTGACCGAGCTGGCGGGCCGCTTCGGCTATGCCTTTGCCGACGTCCAGCCGCGCTTCAAGAGCAACCCTGAAGACCTGACGATGAACATCACGTTCATCCTGCGCGAGGCGCCGCGCGTCTATGTCGAACGGGTCGACATCAACGGCAATACTCTCACGCAGGACAAGGTCGTCCGCCGCGAGTTCCGGATTGCCGAGGGCGATGCGTTCAACTCGCTGGGGGTGCAGCGCACCACCGCGCGCATCAACTCGCTGGCCTATTTCCAGGAAAACTTCGAAGTCAGCCAAGTCGAAGGCAGCGCGCCTGACCGGATCATTCTCGAAGCCAATGTCGAAGAAAGGCCGACCGGCGAATTGCAGTTTTCGGCGGGCTTCTCCTCGGTCGAGCAGTTTATTCTGGCAGGCAGCATCCGCCAGCGCAATTTCCGCGGGCGCGGACAGACCGTGGGGCTTTCGGTCAATTACTCGCAGTTCTCGCGTTCGGCGCAGGTGAGCTTTTCTGATCCCTACATATTCGATCGCAACATCTCGGGCGGGATTGATATTTACCGCCGCGATTTCAACAGTTTCAACTTCACAAACGATCAACGCAACACCACCTATGAGCAGGCGACCACCGGTTTCGCGATGCGTGCAGGGGTGCCGCTCACCGAGTATATGTCGCTGGTCGGCAGCTACACGCTCAACTACGACGAGATCAGTCTCGACGAGGACCAGTTCTTCACCGATCTCGATGGCGACGGGATCAAGGAGTGCGATCCGCTGCTGGCGGGCCGGTTCCTGTGCGATACCCTCGGCAACCGCCTGAGCTCGATCCTTGGGCTCAGCCTCAACTACAACTCGCTCAATTCGCGCGTCCGCCCGACGCGCGGCAGGACGGTCTCGATGAGCGGCGAGTGGGCAGGGCTTGGCGGCGATGTGCGTTACCTGCGGTTCCGCGGGCGCGCGCAGCAGTTCTGGAATGTCCGCAATTCGGGCTTCATTTTCTCGCTCTTGGCCGAGGGCGGGACGATCATCCCGCTGCAGGAGCGTACCGGTGCCGGCGTGGATGACGTGCTGTTGACCGACCGCTTCTTCCTTGGCGAACCGCAGTTCCGCGGCTTTGCGATCCGCGGCGTCGGCCCGCGCATTCTGACCCAGTCCTACCAGCTTGATTCCAACGGGATCCCGGTGCTTGTGACCGACCGTAATCAGACCCGCGATGACGCGATCGGCGGGCGTAACTACTACCTGGGCCGCGCTGAGCTCGAAATTCCGCTCGGCACGGGTGCGCGCGAACTCGGCCTCAGGCCCTCGATCTGGGCCGATATCGGGGCACTGTGGGAGGTCGAGACCCCGGTGCTGCAGGATAATCCCAACGGGATCCAGTTCGTCGATGATCAGGGCCGCCCCCTGTATATCGCCCCTGATGGCACGGCTACGACCGAGCCGACCGCGCCCGATGGCACCGCCAACGATCCGGCGATCCGCCCGGGCAGCGCCATCAAGGAGACCTTCCTCGGGAACTCTTCCAGCCCGCGCATCACCGCCGGGATCGGGGTTAACTGGAATTCGCCCTTCGGGCCGTTTCGCATCGACTTTGCCCAGACCATTCGCAAGGTCGAGGGCGATGACGAGCGCCAATTTACTTTCAACGTAGGAACCCAATTCTGATGACGATTTTCTCCAAGCTTCTCGCCCCGGCTGGTGTTGCGCTCTGCGCGCTCGCTGCGCTTCCCGCTCAGGCTCAGGTCGAAGGCCGGATCGCCACGGTCGACATTTCGCGTGCCGTGCTCGGCACCACCGCGTTCCAGACCGCTTACGAACAGGTCAACACCACCTACGCCCAGCAGAACGAGTTGCGCCGCACCAAGGCGACCGAGCGCCAGACCCTGCTCGCAACCTTCGACAGCAATGGCGACAAGCAGGTTGACGATGCCGAGCTCGCTGCCAAGCAGAAGACGCCGCAGTTCACCCAGCTGCAGACGCTCGAGCAGGAAATCCAGGCTCTGAGCAACCAGATCGACGCTGCGCGCATCTACGCGGTCGAGCAGGTCATCGTGCAATATGGCCCGGCGCTGACCGAAGTGACGACCAGGCAGCAGATCAAGTTGGTGGTTGATCCGGCGACCCTGCTGTTCGCAGCGCCCGAGGCTGACATCACACAGCAGGTCACCACCGCGCTCAACGCCAAGGTGCCCTCGGTCGGCATCGTTCCCCCGCAGGGCTGGCAGCCGGCGCGTGAGAGCGTGCAGATCTATCAGGAAATCCAGCAGCGCTTGCTGACCGCGCAGATGCTCCAGCAGCGCCAGCAGCAACAGCAGCAGCAGGGCAATCCGCAGGCACCGGCGGGCCGCTAAGGCTGCCGGTAGCAGGAGGCAGGCGATGAGCGAGGCAAGCGAGCCGGCCCCAGCGGTGCTGCATTACGATATCGGCAAGATCCTCAAGGCCTTGCCGCATCGTTACCCGCTGCTGCTGGTCGACCGCGTGCGGTCGATCGAGCTGGGGGAGCGGATCCACGCGGTCAAGGCCGTGAGCATGAACGAGCAGTTCTTCCAGGGGCACTTCCCCGGAGCGCCGATCATGCCCGGCGTGCTCCAGATCGAGGCGCTGGCGCAGGCCGCCGGCATCCTCGGGATCGAGACGATGGAACTGGCCGGCACGGGCAAGCTTGTGATCTTCATGGGCATCGAGAATGCCAAGTTCCGTAGCCCTGTGACGCCCGGCTGCCTGCTCGATCTGCATGTCGAATTCACCCAGAAGCGCAGCCGTGTCTACAAGTTCAAGGGCGTGGCAAGCGTGGAGGGCAAGACCACCTGCGAGGTCGAATTCACCGCGATGATGGTGGATGGTATCTGATTGCGCGCGCCCCTCCGGGCGCGCGTCCTCGGCGCTATTCCCTCCCCCCGGATCAAGTCCGGGGTCCGGGGTGCCTGCGGGCGGCCGGTAAGCCTTGCGGCGCCTACGGCGTCGTCTCATTGCGTCATTGCCAGGTTGCGCTGATTTCGGTCGCGTCAGCGACCGCAAGCGCGATTGTGCGCCCGCAGGCCCGCAAGGGCCGAGGATTTCGCAGCCCGCCTGGGCTGCGGCAAACAAAGAACCCTCACTCGGGCTTGCCTTTCAAGGCAAACCCGACTAGGCGCTTCGCTCCCAATTCATAGCAGCGCCGGTCGGTACCGGCGCCACGCTGCAAAGGACATACGTCATGAAGGCCGAAGGTCACCCCGAATACCACCTGATCACGGTCAAGATGACCGATGGCACCGAGTTCCAGACCCGCTCCACCTGGGGCAAGGAAGGCGATGTGCTCGCGCTCGATATCGATCCGCTGAGCCACCCTGCCTGGACCGGTGGCAAGCAACAGCTGCAGGAAGGTGGCCGCGTGGCCGCGTTCAACAAGCGCTTCGGCGGCCTCAGCCTCAAGAAGTAAGCGACATTTTCAGCTTGCGGCCTTCGGGCCGTGCGAGGAAGGCGGCCCGACGGGGTCGCCTTTTTCGTTTTCGGGGTCTTTTCTTGAGGCCACCTATTGGTGGCGCAGACCACCCGCCCCGCCTCCCCACCCGGCCACCAGAACATAGTGGTCCTATATGGTGGCCGGGTGGGGAGGCGGGGCGGGTGGTCTTCGGTTCGCCACAGCGAACCTCTAGATCAATCAGCGCACTTGATGCAGCGCGTGGCGGCGGGTTCCGCCTCGAGACGCGCCAGCGCAATTTTTTCGCCGCAATTGGTGCAAGTGCCGTAGGTGCCATTGTCGATCCGGGCAAGGGCGAAGCCTATCTGGCGGGCCTCCGCGCGCAGCACTTCGTCCACGCCTTCGAGCGCCTCGTCATCGGCCAGATCGACCGCCTGTTCGGCGTAATCGGCATCGAGGGGCCCACGCAGATCGTCCCCGATCTCGTCTGATCGTTCGGTCAGTTCGGCGAGCCTTGCGCGCAGCTTTGCTGCCAGATCGGAATAATCGGTCATCAATCTCTCCAAGGTTTTTCGCGATACCATTTGGTGATCACGTATTTGACGCCCTTCCTGACCTTCATCCCGTGATGGAGCGTTGCAGGGTTGACATCGCCGCCGGGCAAGCGGTTGTTCCAGCACAGCAATTTTCCTGGCTCGGGGTGGAAGGTCTTGTCCAGAACCTTGAACCGTGTAGCACCCCCTGCGGCCACGTCATTGAGATAGATCATGAAGGTCCAGGTGCGGTTGCCCGACTGGGCGCAAAAGGTGTGATAATCGGCCCCGCCAGGGTTGAAGTAATCGGTGTGTGGCTTGAACTCCTGCCCTTCGGCATAGCGCTGGCCCTGCAACAGCTCGCCATAGGCCGGATCAAGCCCGCATAGGCCCGTCAACAGCGCCTCGAACCGCTGCACCGCGGGCAGATCGGCGGCCAGATCGCAGGTCTCGCTCGTCCGGAAATAGGCATCGCCATTAAAATCGGCGATGGTCGAGGGGCGGCGGCCGTGATCGATCAGCGAGATCAGTTCGTTGCACAGATCCGGCGGTACGAATCCGCGCAGCTGGAACAGTTCCGCCTTTGGCGAGGGCAGGCGCTGGATGCCCTCTTGTGCCATCAGCCGCTCGGTCACGGATTCGCCGGTCTTGATCATGGGTAGAAGGATAGTTTGCGCGCGCCGCTTCGCAACGCTTTCGCACCGCGCGTAACAATCTTACGCCGGACGGGCGCAAAAGCACTTTTCGCTTCCCTTGGGCAGGCCTTTGTGCAAGACGCCCGGATCCGTCCAAAGTGGACTTGACCGGGCGTGTGCCTTGCGTAAACCGCGCGCTCTTCGCGTGGACTTGGCAGCGACCGAACGGGTTGCTTTCAGGCAGGGGCGTGTGGCGATCGTAGCTCAGTTGGTTAGAGCGCCGGTTTGTGGTACCGGAGGTCGGGGGTTCGAGCCCCCTCGATCGCCCCATCACCCCCTCCTTTGCTGATGTTCCCCGCGCTGCAAACGGGGAAGATCTGATGACCGCCTTCTGGGCCGAGCCCGATTACGACGCGCATGAGTGCGTGCAGCTGGTGCATGACCGGGCGAGCGGCCTGACCGCGATCATCGCGATCCATTCCACCCATCTTGGCCCGGCAGCGGGCGGCACGCGGTTCTGGCGCTATGCCGATCCCGCCGGCGCCATGCGCGATGGGCTGCGCCTGTCGCGCGGAATGAGCTACAAGAACGCCATGGCCGGCCTGCCGATGGGCGGGGGCAAGGCGGTAATCCTCGCCGACCGCACGAGCACCAAGACGCCTGACATGCTCGCCGCCTTTGGCGATGCGGTCGAGGCGCTGGGTGGCCGCTATGTCACGGCCGAGGACGTCGGCATCACCGAGGCGGACATGGTCGCTGTCTCGCAGCGCACCGCGCATGTCTCGGGCCTGCCGGTGGCGGGCGAGGGCAGCGCGGGCGGCGATCCCGGCCCCTTCACCGCGATGGGCATCTTCCTCGGCATCAAGGCCGCGGTCCGCCACAAGCTGGGCAAGAATAGCGTTGCGGGCGTGCATGTCGCGCTGCAGGGCACCGGCTCGGTCGGCGGCGGCTTGGCGCGGCTGCTGGCGCGGGAAGGCGCCAAGCTCACCCTCGCCGATCTCAACGCGGCCCGCGCGGCCGAGCTCGCACGCGAGTTGGGCGCGAGCGTGGCGGCGTCGGATGCGATCATGTCGACCTCCTGCGATGTGTTCAGCCCAAATGCGCTGGGCGCGATCCTCGATGATGAAGGCATCGCGCGGCTCGATTGCGCGATTGTCGCTGGCGGGGCCAACAACCAGCTCGCCAAGGCCGATCACGGCGCGGTGCTGGCGGCGCGCGGTGTCCTTTATGCGCCCGACTATGTGATCAATGCCGGCGGGATCATCTCGGTTGCGCTCGAATACCTCGCGCGCCGCGCCGGAACCCCGGCCGACATCAACGAGGTGCGCAAGCGGCTCGCGCAGATCCCAGGCCGGCTCGAATCGATTTGGGCCGAAAGCGACAGCACCGGCACCTCGCCCGATGTCGTCGCGGACCGCATGGCACAGAGCCTGATCGGGCGCCGCTGAACGGGCGCCGCGAACCGCGTGCATTCGGGAACAATTGCGGGCTCGCGTGAATTGCTGTCTTGTCCCCGGCGGGTGTAAGGCTACAAGCCCCGCCAGACGCAAAAACCTATGCACATTTACGCAAACCCCACCCGATTTCTCGCCCTTGCCAAGTGGCTCATGCCGCTGTGCTTCTGGAGCGGGCTTGTGCTTGCCGCAGGGGCGATGGCGTGGGGGCTGTTCATGGTCTCGCCTGACCGGCTGATGGGTGAGACAGTGCGCATCCTGTTCATCCATGTTCCCGCCGCGTGGCTGGGGATGGGCGGCTGGGCCGGGATCGCGATTTCCTCTGCCATGCTGCTGATCTGGAAGCACCCGCTGGCCGCGCTTGCCGCGCGCGCAATTGCGCTGCCGGGAATGGTGTTCTGCGTGATCTGCCTTGCCACCGGCTCGATCTGGGGCCGCCCGACTTGGGGCACCTGGTGGGAATGGGACGGGCGGCTCACCTCGATGCTGGTGCTGTTGTTCCTCTACGCCGGTTACATTGCGCTGTCGCAGGCGGCGAGCCGCGAGGGCTCTTCGTCCAAGATTGCCGCGATCTTCGGGCTGGTGGGCGCGATCAACGTGCCGATCATCAACCGCTCGGTGGTGTGGTGGAATTCGCTCCACCAGCCGCCCAGCATTACCATGGGCAAGAGCGCGATTGATGCCGCCTATCTGTGGCCGTTGCTGATCGCGGTGATCGGTTTCTCGCTGTTGTTCGGCGGGATCGTGCTGATGCGGATGCGCGCCCTGATTGCCGAAAGCCAGGTCGAGGCGCGGTTGCGGCGCCAGGCGCTCGATGATGATGCGCCGCGCCCAGGCGTTGCTGCAGTGCCAGTGGTTGTCGGGGAGCAGGCCTGATGCGTGAAGAACTCAACCAATGGGATTTCGTGATCCTCGCCTACGGGGTGGGGATTATTGCGCTAGCCGTGCTGGCGGTGTGGGCTTGGCAGGCGATGGCCCGCGCCGAGGCACGCCGCGACGCGACCCGGCGGCGCTGAGAGGATAGTGAGCATGAAGGCCAAGCATCAACGTCTCGCGCTCGTACTGATCGCGCTGCTGGCGATTGTCGGTGCGGGCCTGCTGGCGGCGTGGACGCTGCGCAATCAGGCGAATTATTTCTACCTGCCCGAGCAGATGGCCGCCACCCCGCCCGAAGTCGGGCAGGCAGTCCGGCTGGGCGGCATGGTGCAGGCCGGTTCGATCAAGACCGAGGCTGACGGCGTCACGGTCAACTTCATTGTCACCGGCAACACCGCCGATGCGATCCCGGTGCGTTACAGCGGCATTCTGCCCGATCTGTTCGTCGAAGGCTCGGGTGTGGTCGCCGAGGGCAGTCTCGGCCCTGACGGGGTGTTCTTCGCAACCAACCTGCTCGCCAAACATGACGAGAACTATGTCCCGCGCGAGCTTGAGGGCATGGGCACCGAAGAGGCTGCCAAGATGGCGGCCGACACAACGGTGGGACTGAAGTAGCATCGTGACACAGATGAGGGCCAAGCAATGATCGCCGAAATCGGATTGGCCGCCCTATGGCTCGCCGCCGCGCTGGCGGTGTTGCAGATGGTCTCGGGCGGTTTCGCGCTGCGCTCTGTCGAGGGCACGCCCGATCCCATGGCGATCTATGCGCGGCCTGCTGCGGTCGTGCAGGCGGTGCTGGCGGTGCTGGCCTTCATCCTGCTGCTCTATGCTTTTGCGGTTACCGATCTTTCAATCAAGCTGGTCGCCACCAATTCGCATTCGATGAAGCCGATGATCTACAAGCTCACCGGCACCTGGGGCAATCACGAGGGCTCGATGCTGCTGTGGGTCGGCGTGCTGGCGCTGTCGGGCGGCTTGCTGGCCGTGTTTGAAAAGCGCCTGCCCGAACGCACCATGGGGGCGACGCTGGGCGTGCAGGGCTTCGTGGCGCTGGGCTTCTATGCCTTCCTGCTGTTCTCCTCCAACCCGTTCGAGCGGCTGCCGGTGCCCGCGGTCGAGGGTGTGGGGCTCAATCCGCTGCTGCAGGATATCGGCCTCGCGATCCACCCGCCGACACTTTACGCCGGCTATGTCGGTCTCTCGGTCGCTTTCAGTCTGGCGATGGGCGCGCTGCTGACCAAGGAGGTCAACCCTTCCTTTGCCCGCGTGATGCGCCCGTGGGTGCTGGGCGCGTGGGTGCTCCTGACCTTCGGGATCACCGCGGGCTCCTACTGGGCCTATTACGAGCTGGGCTGGGGCGGCTGGTGGTTCTGGGATCCGGTCGAGAACGCCTCGCTGATGCCGTGGCTGGCGGCGACCGCACTGATGCATTCGGTGAGCGTGCTCGCGGCGCGCGATGCCTTGCGCACATGGACGATCATGCTCGGCGTGCTGGCCTTCTCGATGTCGATGCTCGGCACCTTTCTCGTCCGCTCGGGCGTGCTGACCAGCGTCCATGCCTTTGCCGTTGACCCTGAGCGCGGGGCCTTCATTCTCGGACTTTTGGGGCTCTATATCGGCGGGGCCTTCACCATTTTCGCGCTGCGTGCAGGCGCAGTGGCCGAGGGCAAGCGCTTTGCCGCCACCAGCCGCGAAGGCGCGCTGGTGTTCAACAATGTGATGCTGTCCGCAATCCTTGCGATTGTGCTGCTCGGCACGCTTTATCCGTTGCTGACCGAGGCCTTCGATGTGCGCGTCAGCGTCGGCCCGCCCTATTTCAATCCGGCCGCCGCGATCTTTGCCGTGCCGATGTTCCTCGTCATGGCAGTGGGTCCGTTGCTGCGTTGGAAAGAGGACAAGCCCGCGCGCATCCAGTTCGAGATCCTGCTGGTGGCCGCGGTGCTGATCGGGGTGATTGCCCTGGTGAGCTTCTTCGGCCAGTTCCCGCTGCTGCCGATGCTCGGCCTCGGGCTGGCGGCAGCGCTGGCAGTGGCGGCGGTGCTGCCGCTGAAGGGCCGCAAGCTGACCCGCGTGCCGTCGGCGACATGGGGCATGGTGCTCGCCCATTTCGGCGTCGCGGTCTCGCTGTTCGGCATGGCCTGCGAGGGCGCCTTCACGCAGGAGCGCCTCGCAGCGGTGGCACCGGGCAGCACCGAGCAGGTCGGCGATTTTGCGGTCACCTTGCAGAGCGTGACCCCTGTGGCCGGCCCCAACTGGACCGCGATCGAAGCGCGCCTCGCCGTTAGCCAGAACGGCGGCGAGCCGGTGATCCTCTCACCCCAGGCACGCAATTTCTGGTCGCCCCCGCAAGCCACCAGCGAAAGCGCGCTGCTGACCCGCTGGAACGGTCAGCTTTACGCGGTGATCGGCAATCAGGCCGAGGACGGGCGCTGGCAGATCCGCGTGTGGTGGAAGCCGTTCGTCACCTTCATCTGGTATGGCGGATTGCTGATCGCGCTGGGCGGCGTGCTGGCGATTGCCGGGCGCGTGAAGGTCGATGTGAAGCGCCGCAAGGCGACCGCGATGGGCAATGCCCGCCGCGCCGATCTTGAAGCGCTGGGCGCCGCCGCGCCGGTTCCGGCGGAGTAAGCGCGTGACCCAGAACCGGTTGTGGCTGTGGTTGCCGCTCGCGCTGTTCGCGTTCTTCGCGGGGTTGGCGGGCTATATGCTCACGCAGGAGAAAGACCAGTTCGTCGAAAGCACGATGATCGGCGAGGCGTTGCCCGAATTCGCGCTCGAACCGGCGTTCGGCGGCCTGCCGGGCGCGGAACGCGCGGACTTTTTCGGCGGCAAGCCCCGTCTGCTCAACATCTGGGCAAGCTGGTGCCTGCCCTGCATCGCCGAAGCCCCGCAGCTTGACGCCCTGAAAGCGAAAGGCGTCGAGATCATCGGCATTGCCATTCGCGACCGGCCCGAGGATGTCGCCAATTTCCTCGGTCAATATGGCAATCCCTATACCCGCATCGGCAGCGACCGGATTTCCGAGGTGCAGCTGGGAATCGGCTCGTCGGGCGTGCCCGAGACCTTCGTGATCGATGCCAAGGGCGTGATCCGCTACCAGCATATCGGCGATATCCGCGCAGATGATGTGCCGGTGCTGCTGGCCGAATTGGAGAAGGCGCAATGATCCGGGTGATGCTCGCACTGCTGGCTGCGCTCATGGCTCTGCCTGCGGCTGCACAGGACTCCATGCCGCCTGCGCCCTATGCCTATAACCAGCTCGAAGACTCGGCCAAGGAAGCCGAGGCCGCCGCGCTGATGGCGACTTTGCGCTGCCTCAAGTGCCAGTCGCAGTCAATTGCCGACAGCGATGCGCCAATGGCCGGCGATATGCGCCATCAGGTGAGGAGCCGCATTCTGGCGGGCGAAAGCCCCGCTGAAATCCGCGTCTGGCTGATCGCGCGCTATGGCGATTATGTCAGCTACGAACCCACCGTGAGCGCGACCACCTGGCCGCTTTTTGCGATACCCGTGCTGGTGATCCTAATTGGCGCGGGCGTGCTGCTGCGGCGGCTCGGCAAGCGGCGTTCGGATGCCAATGCTGACGGGGGAGAGGCGGCATGATCGGCGGCTGGCTGGCGGTCGCCGCGCTCACGCTGGCGGCCTTCGCGCTCGCAGCCTTCCTGCTGCGCCTGCCGCGCGAAGGGCTTACGCTGTTTGGCGCTGTGCTGGTGTTCGGGCTTGCGGGCTATGCTTGGCAGGGTTCGCCTGGCCAGCCGTCTGCGCCCAAGCCGCCCGCGGCGAGCCTTTTCGATCAGGGCGAGGCGATGGTCGAAGGACGCGCGGCGCTGTTCGATCGCACATCGCCGCCGCCTGATTATCTGCTGACCTCGGATGCCTTTGCCCGGCGCGGCCGGTTCGGCGATGCCGCCGGATTGTTACGGCTCGGGCTGGAGGAGAACCAGCAGGATCTCGAAAGCTGGCTTGCGCTCGGCCTCGCGCTGGTCGGCCATGCCGATGGCTTTGTGACGCCGGCGGCAGTGCAGGCCTTCGGCCGCGCGCGCGCGATCGACCCTGCGCATCCGGGCGCGGATTACTTCCTCGGCTATGCCTATCTCCAGAGCGGCGAGATCCGCGCCGCGCGTTCCGTGTGGGCGAGCCTGATCGTGCGCTCGCCCCCCGATGCGCCGTGGCGCGAGGGCCTGGAGGCCGAAGTGGCACGGCTTGACGACATGATTGCCCGCGCACCGATGTTGCAAGGCCAGTGATCGGCGCGTGTCAGCAGCGTGAGCGATATTGCGGGTGCGAACGCGTGGTGCTAGTTGCGCCGGCCCTTCTCATCGAGTCGTTCAGGCGGGATGGGCGGTACCGAACTTACGGGAAATCCGATTGAGATGACCACCTCCACCACAGACACTGCCACCACCGCGTCCGCAGCACATGGTCATGGGGCCAAAGCCTCTACCCTGACGCTGGCGGTCGGCGCGGTTGGCGTGGTGTTCGGCGATATCGGGACCAGCCCGCTTTATGCCTTCCGCGAAACCTTCGCCTCGCACCACGGCGCGCCGGGCATTTCGCCCGATGCTGCGCATATCCACGGGGTGCTGAGTCTGGTGTTCTGGTCGATGATGATGGTCGTGACGGTCAAATACGTCCTCACCATCATGCGCGCCGACAATGGTGGCGAGGGAGGGAGCCTTGCGCTGCTGGCGCTGATCAAGCGGACCTCTTCAAAGGCCGGGTGGACCGCGCCGCTGATCCTGCTCGGGGTTTTCGCCACCGCGCTGTTCTACGGCGACAGCATGATCACACCAGCGATCTCGGTGCTGTCGGCCACGGAAGGCCTGCAATATATCGTACCCGGCTTCAAGCCGTGGATCGTGCCGACGGCGGTCGCTATCCTGTTCGGCCTGTTCGCGATCCAGTCACGCGGCACCGACCGAGTCGGCAAGCTGTTCGGCCCCATCATGCTGTGCTATTTCACAATGCTCGCGACGCTCGGTGTCATGCACCTGTCGGTCAATCCGGCGATCATCCTCGAGACAATCAATCCGCTCAATGCCCTCAGGTTTTTTGCCTTGGATGGCTTTGTCGCCTTCGTCGCGCTGGGCAGCGTGGTGCTGGCGGTGACCGGGGCCGAGGCGCTCTATGCCGATATGGGGCATTTCGGGAGGAAGCCGATCAGCTTATCGTGGATGACCTTTGTGTTCCCGGCGCTGATGCTCAATTACATGGGGCAAGGTGCGATGATCCTGTCCGCAAGCTCGCCCGAGGCGGCCGCTGCGCTGGTCAAGGACCCTTTCTTCCTGATGATCCCCGATATCGTGCGCGTGCCGGTCATCATCCTTGCGTTGTTTGCCACCATCATCGCCAGCCAGGCGGTGATTTCGGGCGCGTTCAGCCTGACGCAGCAGGCGATCCAATTGGGTTTCATCCCGCGCATGGAAATCCGCCATACCAGCGCGGCAGCCGCCGGGCAGATTTACATCCCGGTGATCAACTGGGGCCTGATGGTCATGGTCATTCTGCTGGTGCTGTTTTTCCAGTCATCGACCAATCTTGCCGCAGCCTATGGGATTGCCGTGACAGGCGCGATGTTCATCGACTCGCTGCTGCTGGCGGCGGTGCTGTTTGCAATGTGGCGCTGGCCCTTGTGGAAGGCCGTGCCGCTGGTCGCTGTGTTCCTGATCGTAGATATCGCCTATTTCAGCGCCAACCTGATCAAGGTGCCGCAGGGCGGGTGGGTACCGCTTCTCATCGGCTTCGTGATCTTCACCCTGCTGACCACCTGGTCGCGCGGGCGTGAGCTGATGCGCCAGTCGATGACCGAAAGCGCGCTGCCGATCGAGATCTTCGCGAAGAGCGCGCACGGCAGCTCGACCCGCGTGCCCGGCACCGCGGTGTTCATGGCCTCGACCAATTCGGGCGTCCCCTCCGCGCTGCTGCACAACATCAAGCACAACAAGGTGCTGCACGAACGGGTGCTGATCCTTACCGTGCAGGTGCGCGGCATGCCCTATGTTGACGAGGCCGAGCGTTACGATTGCAAGAGCCTCGGCAACGGCTTCTACCGGGTGACGATCTACTGCGGCTTCCTTGAGGAAACCGACGTGCCCAAGCTCCTGAGCACGCTCACCTTGTGCGACGGGGCGTTCGACATGATGCAGACGAGCTTCTTCCTGTCGCGCCAGACGCTGCTGGCTTCGGCCAAGCCGGGCATGGCAATCTGGCGCGAGAAACTGTTTGCCTGGATGCTGCGCAATGCGGCGAGCGCGATGGCGTTCTTCAAGCTCCCGACCAATCGTGTGGTCGAACTGGGAAGTCAGGTGGAGATCTGAGCTTGCGCCTGCTCTCCCGCTCCGCCCTGCCGCTGGCCTTGCTGCTCGCGGCTTGCGCGCCGGAGCAAGGCGGAGAAGCGTCGGCACGCAAGGCGGAGGACGCAGCCATGACCAACCCCGTCTTCCATTTCGAAATCCCGGTGACCGACATGGAGCGCGCCGTCGCCTTCTACGAGGCCGTGTTCGGATACCGCCTGACGCGCGAAGCGGTCGACGGCTATGATGTGGCCTACTTTCCCCGTGCGGACGGCCAGCCGGGCGCGAGCGGGGCGCTCGCCAAGGGTGATGTCTATCGCCCCTCGCATGATGGGCCGGTGATCTATTTCGATGTGCCCGATATTGATGCCGTGCTGGCGCGGGCAACGGCGCGGGGATCGCAGGTGCTTTATCCCAAGAAGGATATCGGCGCGGGAGGCTTCGTCGCCGAAATCGAGGACAGCGAAGGCAACCGCATCGCGCTTTCGCAAGTGAAGCCCTGATCAGCCCCCCGTCGGCGGCTCGTTCTTGAGCGGCTCGTCGCTGTCTTCGAAGCTCAGCCCGTGCTTCAGCAGCATCGGGATCTGGCTGAAGGTGAACAGGAAGGTCAGCGGCAGGAACACCCAGAACTTGGCCCACAGCCAGCCTTCGAAATCCAGCTGCGCGCGCAGGGCTTCGTTGAGGCCCGCGAGCAGCAGGAAGAACACCCCCCAGTTGCGTGACAGCTTGCGCCAGCCTTCGTCCGACAGGCCCTCGAAGGCGGCTTCGAGCAGGATCTTGAGCAGTGCGCGTCCGGCGAAGAAGCCGCCCAGCAGCGCCACGCCGAAGCAGGCGTAGATGATCGTCGGCTTCAGCTGCACGAAGGTCGGGTCGCCGAAGAAGATCGTGAGGCTGCCGAAGCCGACGATTAGAGCGGTCGAGAACCACAGCATCGGCGAGACCTTGCCCAGCCGCCACTTGGAGATAATCAGCGCCGCCACCGCCGCGATCATGAAGGCGCCGGTGCCATAGATGATCGCGCCCAGCTCTCCGGCCGGATTGGGATCGGCAGGCGCATTCATGCGGTAGACGCCGAGGAACACCAGCAGTGGGCCGTAATCGACCGCGACATTGAGCCAGCTCGAGGCGGCTTTCTTGGTTTCACTCTCGCTCATCACGCCACCCCGGCAATCACCCGCGCCACCAGATCGGGGTCGAACGGGCGCAGGTCTTCGATCTTTTCGCCCACCCCGATCGCGTGGATGGGGAGACCATATTGCTCGGCCGCCGCGACCAGCACACCGCCGCGCGCGGTGCCATCGAGCTTGGTCATGATCAGGCCGGTGACGCCTGCAACTTCCTTGAACACGTCGATCTGCGCGAGCGCGTTCTGGCCATTGGTGGCATCGAGCACCAGCACCACATCATGCGGGGCTTCAGGGTTGAGCCGGCCGAGGACGCGGCGGATTTTCGCCAGCTCTTCCATCAGCTCCGTCTTGTTCTGCAAGCGGCCCGCAGTGTCGACGATCAGCGCGTCGATCCCGGTGTCGGTCGCCTGCTTGACCGCATCGAACACGATCGCCGCTGGATCGCCGCCTTCGGGCCCGCGCACCAGATCCACCCCGATCCGGTCCGCCCATGTCGCCAGCTGGCCGATCGCGGCGGCGCGGAAGGTGTCGCCTGCCGCGAGCAGAACGCCGTAATCGTCCTCCTGAAACAGGTGCGCGAGCTTGGCGATGGTGGTGGTCTTGCCGCTGCCGTTGACCCCGATAACGAGGATCACCTGTGGGCGCGGGAAGGCGGTGATTTCGAGCGGCTTTGCCACCGGGCGCAGGATCGCGGCGATTTCCTCGGCCACGGCTTCCTTCAATTCGCGCGCGGTAATCTCGAGCCCGAAGCGTTGCTCGGACAGCTTCGCGCGGATGCGCGCGGCCGCCGAGGGTCCGAGGTCGGACATGATCAGCGCGTCCTCGACCTCGTCCAATGTCGCATAATCGAGCTTCGCCGTGCCGCCCACGCCCGCGAGGTTCGCGGTGAGGCGCTCGGACGTCTTGGCAAAGCCGCCGAACAGGCGCTGGCTCCAGCTGGTTTCACTCATACGAGCAGGCCCTCCCTGACCTCGCGCACCGTCACATCGACAAGCGTGCCCGCCGCCGTCCCCGGCGGCAAGGCAACGCGGGCGTAGCTGGGCGCATAGCCGGTGCCGTCGCGTTCGGCGAGGACGGTGAGCGTTTCGCCCACAAGGCTGGCGAGCCAGTCGGCACGGTGGGCGGCGGCGCGGGCGCGCAGGTCTGCGGCGCGGGCTTTTACCACATCGCGCGGCACCTGCGGCATCCGTGCGGCAGGGGTGCCGGGGCGGGGCGAGAAGGGAAAGATATGCGCGTGGACGATACCCAGTTCATCGATGATCGCGAGGTTGTCTGCATGATGCACTTCGGTTTCGGTCGGGAAGCCGGCGATCAGATCGGCGCCCACTGCGATATCGGGGCGCAGCGCTGTCAATCGCGCGACCAGTTCCACCGCATCGGCCCGCAGGTGGCGGCGCTTCATGCGCTTGAGGATCAGGTCCGCACCGTGCTGCAGCGACAGGTGCAGATGCGGCATCACCCGCGGCTCGTGCGCGAGCAGATCGAACAGGCTGTCGTCGATCTCGATCCCGTCGACCGAGGACAGGCGCAGGCGGGGAAGGGCAGGGAAGGCTGCGAGCATCGCGCCCACCAGCGCGCCCAAGCGCGGGGTGCCGCGCATATCCTGCCCCCAGCTCGTCAGATCGACGCCGGTGAGCACCACTTCCTTGGCCCCGGCAGCGCAATGCGCCTCGACCTCGCGCAGCACCTCGGTGATGGGGCGCGAGCGGCCGACCCCGCGCCCCTGCGGGATGATGCAGAAGGTGCAGGCATGATCGCAGCCGTTTTGCACCGCGATAAAGGCGCGGGTGCGGGCCGGCGCGACAGGCGGCGCATCGCCGGACACATTCCATGCCCTCGGATCAAGCTTGGCCGCGTTGGCGACCAGCCCGTCAACCTCGTCCATCGCACCGATGGCGGCGCGGTCGAACTCGGCTGCACAGCCGGTCACGACCAGCCGCGCCGCCGGATGATCGCGGCGCGCGCGGCGGATCGCCTTGCGGGTTTGACTAAGTGCCTCACTGGTGACCGCGCAGGAATTGACCACCACGAGGTTCTGCTCGCCCGCCAGCATCGCGCGAATCTGCTCGCTCTCGGCAATGTTCATGCGGCAGCCGAGCGAGATAATCCGGGGTGTGTTCAAGCCCCCGCTCCGCCGGCGTAATCGTCCCAGTCGAAGCTGCCGGAAAAACTCGTTGTCGCAGGCCCGCTCATCACGATCGTGCCGCCCTGTTCCCACGCTATCTCGAGATCGCCGCCGGGCAGGGTGACCCGCACCGGGCTTTTGGCCAGACCCTGACGGATTGCTGCAACCGCGGTGGCGCAGGCGCCAGTGCCGCAGGCCAGAGTCAGCCCCGCGCCGCGCTCCCATACGCGCAGGCTCAGATGGTCCGGCCCGGCAAGGTGCGCGACATTGACGTTGATCCGCTCGGGGAACAGCGGGTCATGCTCGATCACCGGGCCGAGCACATCGAGCGGCACGGCATCGGCATCTCCAACAAAGAAGATCACGTGCGGATTGCCGACATTGACCGCCATCGGGCTTCCCAGCGCGCCCTGGTCCATTGGCCAACCCACCGGCATCAGCGCGGTGTCCATCGGGTAGGCGAGCGGGATCGCGTCCCAATCGAAGTGCGGCGCGCCCATGTCGACCCGTGCGCCAGCCTCTGTGGGCTCGAGCGTGATCGGCCCGCCGCCGGTGGCGATAGTCACCGGCTCGCCATGCAGCAGCGCCACCGCTCTTGCGGCATTGCCGCAGGCCTCGACCTCGCCGCCATCGGCATTGAAGATCCGCATCCGGAACGCATAGGTCGCATCCGGTTCAAGCAGCACCAGCTGGTCGCAGCCGATGCCGGTGCGCCGGTCAGCCAGTGCGCGCGCGATTGCTGGCGTCATCGCCGGCAGTGCCTGCTCACGCGCATCGAGCACGACAAAGTCATTGCCGAGCCCGTGCATCTTGGTGAAGGCGATCCGCTGCGTCACGGCTGCGCATCTATGCACGCGCGGGCCGCGCGTCCAGTCCCGCGCGTGCGGGAGCGGCTCAGGAGCTGGCGGCGCGCGGCGGGCTTTGCAGCAAAGCAGCCGGTGCTGCGTAGCGCGGCGCGGGCCCGGTCAGCTTGCCGACGGCGGACAGGCGACGGCGCACTTCCTCGGCGGTTTCGGGCTTGCCATAGACATAGCCCTGCGCCTTCAGCTTGCCTATCGCGCGCAATGCGGTGAGGATTTGCTCGTTCTCCACGCCCTCGGCGGTGAGCGGCAGATCGAGCCCGCGGCCCATCGCGATGATCGCATCGACCAGCCGCGACTGGCCCGAGGGCTTGCGCAACTCGCTGATGAAGCTGCGATCGATCTTGATCCGGTCAAACGGCAGGCTGCGTAACTGTTCGATGCTCGAATAGCCGGTGCCGAAATCATCAAGGCTGATCTGCACGCCCTGGTTGCGCAAGGACGTGATCATCGTGCGCACTAGCCCGAGATTCTCGAGCAGGCAGCTTTCGGTGATCTCGATCTCGAGGCGGCGGGGCGGGAAATTGGCCGCCACCAGCCGCTTCAGCAGGCGTTGGGCAAACCACGGATCGCGCAGCTGCACCGGCGAAATGTTGATCGAAAGGTTCAGGCTGTCGTCCCATTCGCGCGCATCGGCAAAGGCGCGATCCATCAGATCTTCGGACAGCTGGGTGATCAGGCCCATTTCCTCGGCGATGGGGATGAAGATATTGGGGCTGACGAGGCCGAGCTGTTCCGACTGCCAGCGCGCCAGCATCTCGAACCCGACCAGCTCGCCGCTGTCGATATCGATCTGCTGTTCGTAATAGGGCACGAATTCGCTCTGGTTGATGCCGCGCCGGATCCCGGTTTCCAGCTGGTTGCGGAAGCGCAGCTCGTTTTCCATGCTGGGTTCGAACCAGAAGTGGCGGTTCCGGCCCTGCTTCTTGGCGTGGTAGAGCGCCATGTCCGCGTGGTGTATCAGCGTCCCCGCCTCGATCACTGGCCCAGGTAAGCCTTCGTCGTCGTGATCGGTCGCCAGCCCGATCGAGATCGTCAGTTCGAGCGTGATATCCAGCACCTCGAGCGGTTCGGCAAGGTTGGCGAACAGGCGGATGACAAGGTCATCGATCCGGTCGGTATGGCCCACCGGATAGGCCATGACAAAAGCGAACTCGTCACCCCCGAGGCGGGCCAGCCGGGCCTCGCGCGGGAGCAGGGCGCGGAGCCGATCGCACAGTTTGACCAGCACCGCATCACCGCAGGTGTGGCCATACATATCATTGATCTGCTTGAAGTTATCCAGATCGATCATGCAATAGGCAATCGCCTCGCCGCGCTCGGCCGCGGCGGTGCGCAGCGCCTCGGTCGCCTCGATCATGCTGCGCCGGTTGAGGCATTGGGTCAGCGGGTCGGTGGCGGCGAGCAGGCGGGCCTGATCCTCGGCGCGGCGGCGCTCGGCAATTTCACGGGTGAGTTCGCGGTAACGCCGCCAGCCGAAGATGATGAGGGCAATATTGAGCAGCAGCGCGCTGACCAGCACGCGGTCGGGCGCGGTGCTGTCGCCCAGCAGCGAGCGCACGGCGCTGGGCAGAACCGCTCCGCCGGTTGCTACCAGCAGGAGCACCGCAGCCACGGCAATGCCCGGCGCGACGGCGTCGCGCTCGGCGATTTGAAGAGGATTGTCTGGTTCGTGCTCTTTCAAAACCGTCAGCCCTGCGAGATTCTGGCGAGGGCTTGGTTGCATCACTGCTATCCCTCGATCCTGTAAACTATCGCAGGGGCTGCTAAAGATCGGGTTAATCAGCGCAAAATGCGACCTCCGGCGTAGGATGGGGGCTTGGCGAAAGGCGGCGCAGCGGGGTAACGGCCAAGGCATCATCTTTCCTCTGTCCGCCAAGGAGCCAGCACCCCATGTCCCGCACCACACCGAACTATTGGCTGATGAAGTCCGAGCCGTTCAAATACAGCTGGGACGATCTGGTTGCCGAGGGCCAGGGGACTTGGGACGGGGTGCGCAACTATCTGGCGCGCAACAACCTGATAGCGATGCAGGTGGGTGACGAGGCGTTCTTCTACCACTCGCGCGAGGGCCTGGAGATCGTCGGCATCTGCACCATCAGCGTGACCGGGATCGGCGATCCCACCGACGAGACCGGCAAGTGGGCCGCGGTGAAGATCAAGCCCAAGGAGAAGTTTGCCCGTCCGGTGACGCTGGCAGCGATCAAGGCCGAACCGCGCCTTGCCGAGATGCAGCTGGTCCGCCTGTCGCGCCTGTCGGTGTGTGGGGTGACGCCGGACGAGTGGCAGGTGATCTGCGAAATGGCGAAGGGTTAAGCGGGGGCTAGGCGGTCGCCTTTGCCCGCGCGCGCAGGCTTGTGATGGTCGCGCCGCTCGCTGCGATCCGTTCCAGATCGGTCACGGCGTGAATCAGGCGCAGGCCGGTGCGAGCCTTGGCTCCCCCCAACGCGGCGCTGAACTGTTCGGTGGTCTCGGCCCGCACGCTCCAGGCGCCATAGGCAGCGCCCAAGGCCGCAAAATCGGGGTTGGCGAGCGTCGTCGCTGACACGCGCCCCGGATATTTGCGCTCCTGATGCATCCGGATCGTGCCGTAAGCGCCGTTGTCGACCACCACCACTATCAGGTTGGCGCCATATTGCGCAGCTGTGGCGAGCTCTTGGCCGTTCATCAGGAAGTCTCCGTCACCCGCCACCGCGACAACAGTGCGCTCCGGGAAACGCAGCGCCGCCGCGATCGCAGCGGGAACGCCGTAGCCCATCGCTCCGCAAGTCGGCGCGAGCTGACCGGGGAAGGCCTCGTAGCGCCAATAGCGGTGCCACCAGCCGGCAAAATTGCCCGCGCCATTGGCGATGATCGTATCGGCGGGCAGCGCCTCGCGCATCGCCGTGACGCAGGCCGCCAGATCGATCGCTGCATCGGACGGGGCAGGCGTTGACCATTCCAGCCATTCGTGGTGCGCCTCTGCCCCGGCATCGAAGGGGATAATCGCGGTATCTTCCCACAAGGCCGCGCATTCGGCGAATTCGTCAACCGAAGCGCACAGCGCCAGATCGGTGCGATAGACCCGGCCGAGTTCTTCGGGGTCGGGATGGATATGGACCAGCAACTGTCCGGGGTGTTCGAGGCTCGGCACTTCGTAGCCATCGGTGGTCGCCTCGCCCAGCCGCGCGCCGACCGCAATGACGAGATCGGCGTTTTTGACCCGCTCGACCAGCTTGGAATTGGGGCCATAGCCGAGATTGCCGGCATAGACCGGGCTATCAGGAGCTATGGCATCCTGCCTGCGGAAGGCGGTCGCCACGGGAAGCCCGATCCGTTCGGCAAATTGCTGGAAATACTCGCGCGCTTTGGTGTTCCAGCCCGCCCCCCCGATGATCGCGATGGGGCTCGCCGCGTCAGCGATCAGATCGAACATCGCCTGCACTGCATCGGGACAAGTTGCCTGTGCCGCGCGGGTGACGAAGGGCCGGGGCTGGATTGCGGCAGAGACGTGTTCGACCAGCATATCCTCGGGTAAAGCGAGCACTACCGGGCCGGGGCGACCATTGATCGCGACGGCATAGGCGCGCGCGACATATTCGGGGATGCGCGCCGGATCGTCGATCCGCGCTGCCCATTTGCAGATCGGCCCAAAGAAGGCCGGAAAATCGACCTCCTGGAACCCCTCGCGCCCCTGCATGCCGCGCGCGACATCGCCGACGAACAGAATCATCGGCTGCGAATCCTGATGCGCGACATGCACCCCGATGCTGGCATTGGTCGCGCCCGGGCCGCGGGTAACAAAGGCGACGCCGGGCCGCCCGGTCATGCTCCCGTCGGCGCAGGCCATGAAGCAGGCGCCGCCTTCCTGACGGCAGGTCACCACGTCGATTTCGGGCCGCTCGGGCAGGGCATCGAGCACGGCGAGGAAGCTTTCCCCCGGCACCGTGAAGATCCGCTCGCACCCCTGCTGGGCCAGACAATCGACCAACAGCGCGGCGGCACTCGTCATGGAATCAGACACGTAGCACTCTCCCGGTTTGTGTGCCCGCCTTTACAACCGGGCGCGCGGCGGCGCAAACCGGGGCGCTGCATAAAGCAATCGGCGAAAGACTGTCCCACGGTGTGACAGGTTTGCCGAGTGCGGTGTCAAAAGGTAAAGAAAATGTTAACACCGTAGCATGAGTCGCGCCCGCCTGACCGCCGATTTGATCTCCCGCCCACAGCGGTGTGAACAGCGTCGCAGAAGCCTTGTTCTCACCGACGAGAGCGCCCGCCACCCGTTCCGTGCGATGCTTCCGCCGGATATCAAGCGCGATCTGATTCCGATCCCGTCCGAAGACCTCTGGCGTCTGACGCTCGCCGACGTGCGCGGCTTTGCCAGTGTCTATGTCGCGGCGACTGCCGCGATCCTCGTCTTTATCATCTAGTCCGCTCAGCCGAATTCCGGCCCGCTACTGTCTTCCAGCGCGTGCAGCTTGCGCGCCAGCTGGGCCGAGAGCAGGCACAGGATCAGGCTGATCAGCAGCTGTTCCTGAAGCGGGATGCCGAGAAAGCCCAAGCCCCCGGCCACGGCTGCGCCCACCACCATGAACACCGACGAGATGAAGTTGTTCGCCGCGACCGAGCGCGAGGCTTCGGACTTGTCAACCTTGGTGGTGAGGAAGGCATAGAGCGGCACCACGAACATGCCGCCGGCCACCGCGATCAGCAGCAGATTGGCGCTCAGCAGCAGCGCCAGCGGCTGGGCGAGGAATTCCCACACGGTGAACAGCTCGCCCGTAGGCTCGAGATTCCACATCCGGCAGATCAGATAGAACCCGATAAGCAGCACGCCCAGCGCCAGCACCGAAGGCGCCGAGTAGCGCGCCGAGATATCGCCCCTGAGCAGAGTATTGATCGAAACCGAGCCGATCGCGATCCCGGCCGAAAACGAAACCAGCAGCACCGTTGCAACCTGCTTGTCGGCCAGCAGCACATTCTTGGCGAGCGGGATGAACTGCACCGAGAGAATCGCGGCGATGGTCCAGAAATAGCTGATCGCGAGCACCGAATAGCGCAGCTCGAGATTGCCCATCGAGAAAGCGATCAGCGATTTCGAGGCGCGGATCGGGTTCCAGTCGACCTTGGTCTCGGCGGTCTGCGGCGGGGCAGGAGGCACCCAGCGGCAAATCATATAGCCCACCAGCGCAAGCGCGATCACCGAGATGGTGCTGTCCATAGGCGCCATCGCCCCGCCCAGGATCATGCCGGTAAGGATCGCAAGATAGGTTCCTGCTTCCACGAGCCCGGTGCCCGCCAGCACTTCGTCCTTGTGCAGGTGCTGCGGAAGGATCGCGTACTTGATCGGGCCGAAGAAGGTCGAATGCATCCCCATCGCAAATAGCGCCGTGAACAAGAGAGGGATCGCGATTGTCTCGATCTGCATGCCGCGAGCCGCCAGCACCAGCCCAGTCGCGCCTACGGACATGATGATAATCTCGGCAAACTTGATCCAGCGGATGATCGTGGTCTTGTCGCGCATATCAGCCAGCTGGCCCGCTGTGGCCGAGAACAGCACGAAAGGCAGCACGAATATGGCCGTCGCTACGCCGCTGATCAGCGTTTCGGTCTCAGGCGAATTATACACCTGATAGACCAGCAACATCACCATCGCGTTCTTATAGAGATTGTCGTTGAGCGCGTTGAGCAACTGGGTCAGGAACAGCGGCAGAAAACGTCGCTGGCGCATGAGGTTGGTGGATGTGGTCATGCGGTGATTTCGCTGGTGCTTCCCTGAGAGTTACTTGCGACATAGCGCGCAGGCTTGCTTTCACAAGAGCGCAAGCCGCTGCGGGCTTTGTGGGGAAGCCTAGGGACGGGGGGGTTTTGCCGAGGTTAATGGCGCGCTACAGCGCGGATGCATCATGTCGAGCTTACCCAATATCCTGACGCTTTCGCGCATCTTCGCAGTTCCGCTGCTGGCGTTCTTCCTGTGGTGGCCGCAGTGGCAGCTGGGTTATCTGATCGGCTTCGTGCTCTATTGCGTGATCGCGATCACCGACTTCTTCGACGGCTATCTGGCGCGCGCGCACGGGACGGTGTCGAAGCTCGGCGTTTTCCTCGATCCGATTGCCGACAAGATCATGGTCGCCGCGGTGATTCTGGTGCTGACTGCGCAAGGCTATCTGCGCGGGCCTTATGCGGGCGATATCCATGTGATCGCGGGTCTGGTGATCCTCGTGCGCGAGATCGCGGTCTCGGGCCTGCGCGAATTTTTGGGCGGCATTCAGGTCTCGGTGCCGGTCTCGAAGCTCGCGAAGTGGAAGACGACCTTCCAGCTGGTCTCGCTCGGCGCACTGATCCTTGGCGGGGCGGTGCATGGCCAGCCGTGTCAGGCGGTGGGCGACATGTGCAAGACCATCGGCCAGAGCTGGGTCCATCTGTTCGGGCTGGTGGCGCTGTGGACGGCCGCCGTGCTGACCTGCGTTACCGGGTGGGATTACCTGCGGGTCGGCCTCAAGCACATGGATTAGGGTAGCAAAATTGGGCTGACAAGAACGGCAGGCGTCGAGTTACAACATATCGCATGGGTTCGTTGGAATCACCTTCCGCCAGGGCCTATGTCCGCTTGCTCGCCGAAGAGACGAGGCGGCTCCAGCAGCAGGCGCGCTGTGCGCTTGAACAGGATAACTATACCCGTGCTACGGCGCTGATCGGCGATGCCGAACTGCTGGCTGGGGGTGTCCGCCACCTCGTTGGCGATTTTGAGCGACGCTAGATCTGCGGGCTGATGACGCTCGATGATTACGATGTGAGAGATGTAGCGGTTCCTGCGCGCGCCCGCTTGATCTGCTCCCTTCTTAGTGGCCCAATTTCTATTTTGGAATTGGCCACGAAGGAGGAATAGAATGGCGAGGAAGCACAAGCCGGAGGTGTATAAGTTGGTATTTGATCGGACAGTCGGTGTCTGTGAGTGATCGTTGTGGACCTGTCTGTTAGGATCAGGCCGCGATCATCTTTTCCTTTGCCAGCGGCGTTGCGTCAACAAAGGTGTGCA
>Ga0315904_10001924_pt1 | contig 32690 bp, 53 predicted proteins | sample LakEriMetagenome_6_FD_203529 | JGI IMG/M metagenome (GOLD analysis project Ga0315904, IMG submission 203529) | Freshwater fungal communities from buoy surface, Lake Erie, Ohio, United States - Buoy 12 MA120 | ecosystem: Environmental > Aquatic > Freshwater > Lake | place: USA: Lake Erie, Ohio...
GCAGAGAAGCCAATTGTCGAAGAAACAGGGGGCGCACCCAGCCCCTTCGATCCGCCCTTTGCAGTCAAGCGAGTGGTAATTGAGTTGCTCGAAGAGTGGCTGCCGCGTCATGCTACGCACCCTGCTAACCCCGAAACCGCAGCATATCTGGCTGCTCTCAAGGGGGCTACGCATGCTGGCTAGGGCTACCATCATCGGCAACCTTGGCCGTGACCCTGAGATTAAAGAGACCAGCACGGGCGGCAAGTTCGCCCGTTTCTCCCTGGCTGTTAACAAGGTGACCAAGGGTGAGAAGAGCACAGCATGGTTTGACGTTACCTGTTGGGACGACAAGAAGGTCGAGGTGCTGCAGAACTATGCACGTAAAGGCACGCGCCTTTATGTTGATGGCGAACTGACAACCAGAACCTACACCGACAAGAATGGTGTCGAAAAGCTGGCAGTTGAGATTGTGATCGGTCGATTTGATGGTCGCTTACTGCTCGTATCCTCACGCGACGACAGCGCTGCTACCCCGCAGCAAAGCGGTGGCGGAGCATCTAAACCATGGGATGATCTCGATGACGACATACCAGGCTTTGACTGAGGCGGATCTCAGAAGGCTAGGTAAAACCCTGCGCGAGCGGCGTGCTGAAAAAGGCTTGGCGCTCGACGTAGTGGCAGCAAGAGCCGGGGTCTCTCGGCTCACACTGCTGCACCTGGAGAGAGGCGTCAGCAATTCTCGCTTGGATACCCTGCAACGGGTGGCCGAAGTGCTGGATGGCAGGATAGCTTTTGAACCATTCCCCTCACCGGAGGATTTAGGCGATGTATCCGGATGAAGATGAGAAGGAGCGCAGGATCGCCTATCGCCTGCGCATCCTCCCCCAGCAGCTGGTGCGTGCACGCCGCCGCTATTGGAGCCTTGTTGCCGAGGCAAAAGAACTGCGCATGCACGACTTACTCGAAGTCAGGGATGTGGATCCCCGAGAGATTGAGAGGGCTGCGATTGTCGCGTGGTTAAAAGAAAACTGGGGGCCGGAGATACACGCGATTGCCAATATGATTGGAGAAAAAGCGCATCTGCAGGAGAAGCAACCATGACTGACGATTTAGTGGAACGGGCTGCACACGCGGCGAACATCAAAAGGACGAACATGACTGAAATCAGCAAGGAATGGTGCATCAACATGGCAAAGCAAGAGGAAGGCGACATAGGTGCAGGTAAGCTGGCTATTGACCCGACATCCGACAATTTCCACAAACTTGCATTAAGTGAAAGTTTCGAGCGCGTTGCGAAGGTGGCTGAAGAACGCCAAGAGTTTAATGAACAGATGGCATTAAACGACCGCGAGGCACAGGCAAACACCATTGAAGAACTGCGAGCCGCGAATGAAAGATGGGTTATCGCCTTCAAGCAAGCAGCCGCAGAAGAACGCGCAAAGATCGTGGCGTGGCTGCGGAAAGAAGCAATTATGTCAACCGACACTGTTCGCAGGCGCATGAACAAGGCATTAGATCAGGTCGAAGCACGCGAACACGAACCCTTTACACGTTCCGACGATGTGTAAAGAAAGCCGGAGATTTTTGACATGAACCTACGCCGCTTCCTGTTCGACAACTTCGGCTGGGACATTTACGAATGGGAACCAGAGGACATTAGATTTTAGAGTTACCCCACTCCGGCTCTTTCACTCTCGACAACCACGGCGGGAGCGAGGGCTAGGCAGCGGAAGTATCAAGCGTTTCGGACGTTGGGGTTATGGTATTATCGACGCGAATGCCTAGCAACGTGGAAATAAAGACGGGGTCAGTGTGCTTCAGTGAGAGGCCGACCCCGTGCAATAACTACTCAGTAACAGACCTCGCCCAAGCCTGCAATGCTTCCAGCTTTGCGAATGCCTGCGCGCTCAACTCCAGATCGGCGACCGGCACTAAGGCAAGGTCTTCAGGAATGACGGCAGCGGCACCGGCTCCAGCAGTTCCTTCGGTGGCTTTGCTGGCTTCGGGCAGATTGGCGTTGCGGGCTGTACGTCGATTGTTTTGCAGCCAGCGAGCAAGGCGGCTGTCATAATCAGCGCGCAGTTTTGCTTCCAGTTCCGCAGCATCTTTTGCCTTCCTTTCATTGTCCGCCTCGATGCGGGCCTTTTCCTCTTCAGCCAGCTTTGTCGCAGCGGCTATCGCAGTTTCGTATTTCTTCACCTGATCCCGCGCATCGCCAAGCTGCTCGTACAAGCCATCCCAGAACAGGAAGCCGTCGATCCGCGCAGTCTGCACCATGGCGAAAGTCAGACAGGCTATAGCTGTGATCCCATATACCTTGGCGGTTATGGCGCTGAAGGGGTTAAACATCGTCTCGCTCCTGATCGCTGATCTCTACGCCATCCCGACCGGCCTTGATCGTGCGCTTGTAAAGAAGCGCGCCGAAGCCAGTTATAGCGACCAAAATCTGAACGTGCGCAGCCATCGCCAGCCAGAAAGAAAGTCCGCTATCCTTGCGTACAATATAGACGCCAATCGCCGCAAAGACGGTCATGACAATGCTGCCACCAAGAAGGGCGAGGAAGGCCCAAGCCCTGCGACCGTCTGGCGTTAGGATCGGCGGCAGTTTCATTCTGCCATATCCAGAGCGTGTTTTCGGACCTCAGACACGCGGCGCGTCCAGCCACGACCAAAGCGCCAGAATGTATCCAAATTACGCAGGAAGCTTATACGACGGTCGCATAGCGCGTTAATCGCATTAACCGGCGATCTTATGGCTGAAAGCGTAATCGCCCCTATAACGCCATCCGCAGGTACGCCAATGACGCCCTGAAGATGCTTTGCCGCCCTACCGACGCCAGAATTAACCGCATAGTCAAACATGGCGTAATCAAGGCCGCGAGGAAGCAAGTCCCCCTGCACCCGATCCCAGTATTGGAATTTGTAGATCGCCTTGACCTCATCCTCGGTGATAAACTTTACCGATTGAATCGGACGCCCACGGGTCTTGCGATAGGCGTCATAGACCGCCTTGGTAACACCCTTATTAGTCTCGCCGCCCCTATCGTGCGGATCGTTCACATATCCGCCTTCATGAGCCAGAACGAGCTTCAAGGCTTCGTCAAAATTGCTGTTCATGCTGTCAGCCTTTCTGCACCACAACGGATACGTTGCATCTCGCCAAACTCTTTATGGTATACAATAGCTTTCATGTCGCGGAAAGACCGATAGCCCTGATAGCGATGCCAAGCGTCATTAGGCGCAAGCGTTCGATGCGTTTCCACCGTGCAGCCCTGATAGTCCTTAAGCTGGTCGTGCATGCCGGTAATAGAAGAATCCGCTTGGCGATGTGTCCACCTGAACGCGGGGTTCGTCACGGAACCATGCAGACAAGCAGAGCGAAAGCATGAACGCCTGGTGCGGATCGTGATTTCCGCGATTGTTACGAACGATCACCTTCTTGTGTTTTTCAAGCAAACGACGGACGCAGCGCACCATTGCCAGCAAGCCAACCTCGGCTATCTTCTGAAAGCGCCCATCCACATCGAGGTTATTGCCAGACTGCGGCGTTCTGTTGCTGGCATTATCCGCATGGAAGTAGTCCCCAAGGTTCAGCAGCAAAGCAGTCTCTGAACTAGGGCCTTGCACGCAGAGCCTGTCAACTGCGTCAAATGTCATTTGCTCGGCAATGCGAAGGTCGAAGTTTTCGCCAACCTCTTTCGCCCAGGTCATCAAGCCGAAATGCGGATCTCCCATTGGCACAACGGTAAGCAACTCAGCATCGCAAGAAGGCGGCGGCTCAATGGGATCAAAAGCACCCTGCGAAGTTTCGATAATGTTTTCGACAGCGCCACGGATAATCTCTAGCTGCTTATCGGCGTCGATGCTGGATTTAACCCACTGGCCGCGTGCTTTGCCTTCGCTGTCGTAATAGGTCGAAACGCCCTTGACCAAATAGCCTTCAGGCACTGGTCGCACCATGTCATGATCGGGCGAGTAACCCCGCCGTGCTGCGTTTCTTTTGACTCGATTTAAGATTTTGTGCGGCATTGAGCGATGAGCGCCCAGCCGATCAGCAACGGCTTTTCCGCTGCCCAATTCGTCAATAAGGCTTAAAATTTCACGCTGTCTGTCAGTGTCGCAAAAGTCAAAAAGTTTAGGATCGACATAGGGCATCAATCACCTCAAAATATGAGTTAACTATAATGCACACCCACCAAATTTACGGGCTGCGACGACCCATTATGCTTTTTATAAAATTCCGAGCTTTGTCCCAATAAAGCCCATTACGGCAACAATCAAAGCTAAAATGAATCTATCGACCCAAGCGTTAGTCTCTTTTGCCTTAGGTGCAGCCAATTCCAATGCGGAAAGCCGATCCTCGATCTTGCCAATAGCTTTGAATGCACGTTCCAATGCGTCGGCGGTTTGTGCTTGGCGTTCCTCAACAAGAGCCAGCTTGGTGATTGCCTTTGAGACTTCGTTTAGCGCGTTCTTCATTTCGACCACATCGTCATGAAGCATTTCCAGCTTGACGGTAAAAACGCTGTTCTCAATCACGGCAATCACCTCTAGTTAATGCCAATTTGATAGTATATCACATTATTGCCCGCAATGAGTTTTTAATAAAATTTCATGATTCAGCAATATTATTTTACATATTTCGAGGCAGGGACGAACCAGCCCCAGCATTAAACCGTTATACCTTGTGCTGAAAGTGCGGCTCGAATGGCGTTAATCGCCGTGCGAGATTCTGCGTCTATGGTTGCGCCGCCTGTTGGAGCGGAAATGGCTGCCGAAGGCGTTGCACTCACCCTTGTCCACTCGGTATCACCTGACATTAATGCCAACGTTTCCCCAGGGCGAACAACTATGCTTGCGCTTGAGCCATTGACTGTTTCTCCGGGAAAAACAGAAACAGTTTGAAGGGAGGCGGTTGGCAAAACCTGAATCTCAAACCGCCTGCCCCGATGATTGCGGAAAGGCATTAAAGTTCCCGTTGTATCATAAGTGGCGCGAATAAATAAATTCGCCTGCCCACCTCGCAGCGGGCCTATGAATCCCGCGTTTGTTATAGTTTCAGTCCTCCCATCGGCGGGCCACTGAACGATCATCGCTACATTATTGGCAGCGGTTGCAGAAAAATCCATATAAACTCGTTTTTCTCCATCGAGCAAAAAACAAGTTCCTGGTTCAAATCGCGTGAAACGTAAAATGCGATTGGTTGCCAAGACATTATTGGCAATGCGGAAAACAATATTTTGCGAAGATGCGCCCGTAATTGTTACGCTTGACGTTTGATCAATAACATCAATTGTACGCACTGGGGTCGCAAAAGAATTATTCACAGCGACCAGTGGCGCGTGATCCTCAATCACAAAGTCCCAAGTAATTCTGTCTATGTCGAACAGATCGACGCTTTGCTGCACTTGCGGCGCCACGTTCGACATATCCTTACGCCAGCCACAGCGCCAAAGTTTGCCACTAACAACCGCGTTAACAGTGCCGTAACAGCCAACTCCGATGACCGGCGCGTGCGCGGCAACCATATCAGAACCTTCCCAGCGCGAAATTCGCTTGCCGGTGCCTGACTTGGTGACAACGCTTATGGCGCGACCGTTTCCAACATCGCCACCCTTTGCTTTTTTTGTGTTGTAGCTGTTTATAATTGCGCCGTTCGCAGCGTCCCAACTTTCCCAAGGCGCCAGGCCATCTACGCGAACATTGTCGGTGCGAACAAGTGCAATGGTTGAACTAAAGTTATCTTCAAGGATAACATCAATTCCGTTATGAAGCTCGCCATCAGGGCGGCATAAATAGCCAAACACCCGCATTCCGCTCAAGTCAATACAATTGATAGAGGATGCAGAGGTCGCATAATTGCGAACGCCAGCCAAAATAGCAGAAAGCCCAGCCCCGATCACGTCCCAGTCGCAGCGCACATATTTAACGCGAGGATCAACTTCTCCGGCAAAAATTGAGGTGCCGCCGGTAACATACACAACGCCCTTGCCTTCAGCGGCACCGTCACGGGTTCCTCCGAAATTAATTGCACTGCCATTATGCCATTTTGTAAAGTCCCGCGAAGTGCTGGAAAATTCAATATATCCTCCATCAATTCGCACATAATCACTGTTGGGAATATAAATTGCCGATCCAGCGTCAGAGATTGTCGGATTTTCAATTCTGTGTGAATATCCAACCAATTGAATTAATCCGCCGCTTTCTGTGGCATTAAGCCCAGGCGTCCCAGAAACAGGAACATTGTTCCCAGCGGCAAAGCCTTTGTAAATAGGGCGAATCATATTTAACAGGCCGGTATTTCCGGCAGTATTTGTGCAAGCGACTCCACCGATACCATTGACCTTCGAACGCTGAATATCAAACGTTACATCTTCAAACCGAAAAGTGCGGGTAAAGGCTGCGCTGGAAGAGCGCCAGAAAATTCCATTGCCCCACCGACCAAAAGTGTCGCCCGTGTTATCTACAATCGTTGTGCTGGCATTTACCTTAAACGTGCCGTTGATGTAGCTGATGGTGTCCAGCAACGGAATTTGATTGCACGCGCCGATATAATAGGTCTTACCTTGCAGATCGACCACTACCGATGCCGAAGTATAGTTCGCAGCCAACGCGACAAATGCAGCCACGTCGTTCGTTGTTCCATCGCCTGCCGCGCCGAAGTCTTGCGCGCTTACAATCTGCTCTAACTTATCTTGAACCGTGTAGCCACTAGTCAGCGCGCCGGTAAAAGGAGGGTCGTATTCAATGCCGTTTGCGTTTGGACTAATGCCTGTTCCATCAGGAAAATTATAAACCAAAGTGTTTTTATTGTCGTTTACAGTGATGGAAAAACTGGCTGCATTCACATAAAGTTGCGCAGGAGTGCCATTGCGATAGATGTAACCATTGCTTGTTTTAAGGGGCTGGCTTGCAGGAAGCGTTAACGCCTCATCAAAGTAAACCTGAAGCGGATTAGTCACAGGATCAAGGTTGGCAACACCAATGTAGATGTTGCCATTATCCAGAGGATCGCCATCTCGATCATAGAAAACAGGATAAGGAACTTGAACGGAAATAGCGGCCATCAGTTTATCTCCTGCGCGCTTTGTATATCTGAAGTTGCGTTGTTTGGAAAGATCATTGCTGAATTCTTACAACAGGTGCGCCGCTGGTTTCTGGCATAGGCGCTTGTTCACCTTGTGCAACCGCTGCGGGTGCTGTTGCTGATCGCAACCATGTCTTGGCGTCCTTCATGTCCAAGCCAATTGTTTTGGCGAAGTCACGGAAGCGCGCCGACGTTGCAACGCGATTGATCGCTCTATCTGCAATTTTAGGTTGCGTTGCAGCCTCTGTTAGCAAAACTTGGAATTCAGGGCTGCTGAACATCTTGCCAGCAGCGCGAATTGCGTCAGGATTACCCTTCGCCATTGCCTGCATAATATCAGGCATGACAGCGCCAGCGACAGGGCCAGCAAAGCCAGCGGCAGCACCAACGGCACGCTTGGCCATAGTGCTATCCATAATCCGTGAAACAATACCTTCAGCGTTCAACGACTCAACCAGCGCCTGGTTTGCCTTGCCAGTGGTTAGAACGTTGGCGCGAGCCTCGGTTATGCGCTTTGACACCTGATACAAATCACGGAGCGTATCAGCCGCCTTCGGCCCAAGGGTTTCCACGATCTGCTTGTAAACAGGAGGATTGGCGCGAAGCTTGGGATAAAGATCGGCAAATTCCGAAAAGCCGAATCCGCCCTTTTCAGCGCCGCGTGCAGATCGAGACACTGAGCCAAGAGCCGTAGCCACAACCTCACGCCGCAAATCTTCTGGAACAGTTTTCATCAAGCGGGCAAAATCGCCTGCATCACCCTTTGCGCCGCTAGTGATTGCAGCGCGCATCTTGTTTGCGATACCGCCTTCAAGATCCCGACCAAAAGCATTGACGATGCGATCACCTAGGGCGCGCTCTTTGGCATAAATCAGATTAGCGCCGCGCAATTGGCTGCGGACTTCTTCGCCAGCAACGCGACCAACATTGTCCAATTGATCGGTTGCAAGTGCGCCATACAAACGCTTGAGCGTTGCTTCATCTAGCGAACCATAAGGCGATTCTTCACGCTTTAACGCTTTGCCGATTAGATTCTTTTCACGGATCAGTCGGCCATATGTAATGTCGCCGCCAGCAGCCTCTCCACTTTGGATAAGACTCATCAGGCGCTTTTCCTGCGCGGTCATTCCGCTTTCGCCAACTTCGCCAGCAATCAAGTTCAGTTCCCTGAACAGATTATCCATTTGAACAGGCGTCTGCTTTGGGACGGCAGCATCGACCTGTTTGTAAATGTCGCTTGCTTCTTTGTTGAGCGAAGCACGGGTTCCAGTGAGGCTATCCTTAACCCGCTGCGATACAACGCCAGGAGCAATCGCACCCTCAATAAACTGAGCGTCAAATTCGCGCAGAATGTTGTCAGCCTGATCAACCGCCGCCGATACCGAATTGCGCCAAGCTGCTTCAGCCTCACTTCCAGCGAGAGAGCGGGTTAATCCAACGGCGGCGCGAACCTGCGGATTGTCCGAAAACACGTCAGCGGGAACATCAATGCCAAGGCGTTCAGCAGCAGCCCTTGCTTCAGGATTGATCTGCGCCATTTCGGAAAGTTTAATCTGAGCGCCTTTAGCCTTTGCGTCTGCTCCAGATGCTTGGCGAATGATTGTGCCAAGTTCAGCAGCGGCTTCAGGTGTAGCAGCAGGAGTCACAACCGGGGCGACTGGAGCGACAGGGGCTTCAGGGGCCATTGCGACAGGTGAAGGCATTGCCATCGCAGGAGGCGCTTCAGATGCTGCACCAGCAGGAATAGTTTCAGGTAACGCAGCAGCAGGGCCACCACGCATACCACGAACGGCAGACACAACAACAGGCAATGCCTGCTCGATAACCTTACCGGCAGCACCAGCGCCACCAGCAATAGCAATCTCGCCAGTGTCAAACGTGCCGCCAGCGCCAGCCTGCGTTGCTTCAATACCAGCCTGCGTCAAAGCAGCGCCACCAGCCGAACCCGCAACAGTAGCGGCGCGTCCAGCGGGTGTGAACGCAAGGATGCCACCTAGCGCACGGGGAACATCGCTCCAGCGGAAGCCTGGCTTAATGCCATATTCACGCCCATCTTGTGAGCGCAGAATATAGTTGCCCTTAGTGTCTTGACGCACTTGTACGCCAGGATAGTTGGCCTGAATGATCTTGACCGACTCTTCGGGGCTGGTGAACATTGTGCCAATGCCGGTGCGTGCGCCAGCAACGGAAAGTTCGTTCAGTTCCGGCATGGTTGTCCATTCCGGCAAAGCTTCGATCTCTGGTGTACTACGCTCTGAGCCAGTGACGGTTTCGATAATACCTTCGAAGAAGCCAGTCTCTTCGGGTGCTGCACCAGCTTCAGGAGGCAGAATGCGCGCACCAACGCCACCGGCATCACGGAACTCAACGGCCTTTAGAAGATCGTCCTGATTGGGTGAAATACCGAGTGTGCTTGCAAGCGCATTCAGTTCTTGCAGTGACGAACCTTTATTAAACGCATCTTGAAGCTGTGCAGCCCTATCAGTTACAGCAGGAGCAGCCTCTTTGAATAACGGCTTGATCGTTTCATCAAACTTCGATGCAAGCGGCCCAGCCTGAATCCGCGCTGCTTCAATCAACCTTTTTAGTCGATCATTTTTTATGTTAATTTCAGCCTTCGTGTCGCCATATTGCGGAAAATATGAAAGCGTCTGACCGATCAACTGTTCGCGGTTATAGGCCGCACCAGTGCCAAGCGTCAAAAGAGCATCAAGAATATCAGTCTGGGCATCAGTTACGATGCGCCGATCAGGACCGGCAATGCTGCGGGTTACGACTCCCTCGCCAAGAACATTGCGAGAAAGCGTTTCAAACAATCCAGCCTGTTGAGCTTCTGGATCTGCGCTTAAAGCGTTGCTGATATCGCTAGTGCCGCCAGCAATTCTGGTCAGGAGTGTAAGAGTTTTCTGCTGGGCCTCGGTAGGCTTTGCACCACCTCCTGCCTCCTGCTCTTGCGCAAAACGGATGGCTTCGCGCTCTGCGGATGCGGCAGCCCTAGCTTCGGCTGACTGCGCACGTTCTTCAGCGGAAATTTCGCGCTGAGTAGGACCAGCCTTAGGAATAACAACACCTTGCCCAGCGGCAGGCTGAGTTGGCTGAAATTCTTCCCAAGGTTTTGCTTCTTGAGCCATTTTATTCCCCATACCTGCGGCGAGAACCGCTTACATCAGGAGCCTTGCCCCAGCCGGGGAAGGTTACATGAATTGCACCCTTGTTACTAGGCGCAACCCTAGCGCCAGGATACATTCTGCGGATAGCGTCGATAGCTTCTTTCGTGGACATTCCACTAGGCGGCATAAAGTCCAAAGCATCAGCCATTGGATGAGATCCACTTAAGGTCTTAGTCAACCCTTGAGCAGCCAATGCCGCTTGATGGCGCTGCGTTCTGAATCCGCTTGTCGGCCTAAAGCCTAGTCTTCCAAGGTCGGCAATTGGGTCAATATTACTGCCCTTGAAATGTACCAGACGGGGTTCCCGTCTGACCTCCTTTGACTTTAATCCAATTTGATTTGTCAGCCGGATCGCCCCCAGTGAACTGATAACCACCGCGAACGTCACCAACTTTAGGCAAAGCTTTTGCCTGAGGTTTTTCAGCATTAATGCCATAAAGACTAAAATAAACAGATTCTCGACCAACAAACTTTTCGCCTGAAGGCGTTTCCATTTCCACAATCGGATCAATTTTTAATTCAGCGAATTGCCTTGCTTTTTTACGGCCCTCTTCGCTTTCGGGGTCAATGCCGCCAGCCTTCAAATCCTTTTGAAAAGCTGTTTGTTCATTGGCACCAGACGCGTTCCAGATCTTATCGTAAAGATCGAGGCCATCTTTGCCCGTCCCAGCAAGAACCGAGCCAATCAAGCCCTCGCGTGCATTCTGATCTTCAATCTTGGAATAGGTGTCTTTAGCGTCCCTCATGACACGCGCTATATCTGTTCGACCACTGGTTTCAGCGCCAGTGATGTAGCGATCAAAAAGGCTTAAAACATCTTCAGTCTTGCCAGCGCGATTAAGGCCAAAGGCCTGTGTGGCAAATTCAGTCGTTGTCCTTTTATCAGCGTCTGAAAGCGTCTGCGTATAAGCGTTCAGACTTTCCTTCAGCGCCGGATATTTCAAGTGAAGGTCTGCCAGCTTTTGCGGAGTCGGTGCAGATGTGTAAGCCGCCAAATCCGCTTGCATGTTCTGCGCATCTTCACGCGCCTTCTGCTGCTGCAAATAAGCTTCGCGCAACTTGATCGTGTTTAAAAATGCCTCTTGCGGGGCCTGAAAGCCACCGGCAAGCTGTGCATAGTTAACCGGCTGAACCATTAGAAAAGCCCCTTAGCAACGCCGCCAAATGTCCCTAGAATATCGCCATACATCTGGCCTTGAGCAAGTGAAGCGCCAGCACGTTGCGCGCCAACATTCTGAAGGTTCTGGCCTATGTTCTGTGCAGTTTGCATTCCAGCAGAGCCGACGCCAGCAGCCGAAGTCTGTCCCACCTGAGTCAAACCACCAAGGCGCTCATATTGCTGCGAAAGAAATTGATTGAGAAGGCTGGGGCGAAACTGAGCCAATGCGCCCTGGACATTGCCCCCGCGCAATCCACCTGTTGCAGATGCCTGTTGCAGCATAGCCTCTTCACCCTGTCGGGCCAGCGCCTGAAAGATCGGGCTTTGCTCTTGCTGTGCAACATAAGCAGCCTGAGCTTCAGCGCCTGACAGCCCAAGCGCAGCCATCTGCTGTTGCAGTGCGGGTGTGCCGGCAGCAACATAAGGCTCAAGCAATCGGCGCGTTTCTTCGCGTGCCGCACGCTGCTCTGCGATAGCCGCCATTTCGGACTCTACCTGTTGCTGGCCAGCCTTCTTGGCAGCTTTACCCTTAAGTACAGCGCCACCAACGCTAACAGCCGCACCTATGCCGGTAACTGGATCAGGCATCAGACATTTCCTTCATATAATCTTCAAGGCTTTCGCCATATAGCTTCAAAACTACAGGGCCGATATCCATAGCTAATTGCGAACCATGCTCGATCTGCACGGCAGCAAGAACCAAATCATAATAGCCAGCGCGCCAGACGAAGCTTGTGGCACAGGCTTGACCATCGCGCTCCACCTCATCCGAGGCTTTCCATTTCAGAACGGCAACGCTCATCAGCGGGATGAGAACATGCGCGTTTCTTTGATAGAAGCCATTGGACGGCATTCCCACCAGCGCGTTCCAGATCGAAGCGTCAAGATCATCGCGGTCGATGGAATCACCGTCTGCAATATCGTCGAATAACTGAATAACTTCCCAAAGGGCGATCAGCCAATCAACGGCTTCATCCGAAAGGCAAAGTGCCTCCGAGAAGTTCCGTCGAAGCCAGTATTTAGGAGAGCCGTCTAGCGTCATTCAAAACCCCTGAAGGTGAGCCACCGGCTGCTCAGTAACGCTCGGTGGCTGAACCATAACACAGTCAATCTTCGAATTCAAATTCTCGCTCTTCCCATGCTTGACAAGAACGAAGGTCGTGGCAGATGAATTCAAACTTATGGCAATAGCCACGGAAGCCAGCCTCAACGTCCCACTGATTCCAAGGGATACGTTCCATCTTGGCCTGCGTCATGGTTGAGTTGTCGTAATACTCGCAGTTGGAGCAGCGGCGGCGACGGGCTTCTGCCTCATCGCACTGCATGGCCTTGCCAAGCGCACGCCAATATTCAGGATTTGCACCGCGCTCGTTGCTGGGCTTTTCAGGGCCAAGCATCCAATCGTCGATCACGACTTGCGTGTTCTTCTTGTTCTGCGAGGCAGTGATGAACGGTTCGCTTTCACGCAGACCGGCAAAGCCTTCGATCATAATCATGGGCTTTTTCATTATGCGATCTCCCTGCCAGATGCGCGAATGTTGATTGACGTGCCAGTGCTGGCAATCGTTGAAATGAAATTGCCGTTTGCAAGAACCTGGCCGACCAATTCAGGAAAGGTATATGTCTCGGACGGCTGAAGCGTCTTGGTCTTGACGATCAGGTTATCATTCCCTGCGCTGCCAGACAAAGCCACAAGGTTAACGCTGATCGTGCGTGCAACCGTGTCGTAATTGGTCGCAGTGAACTTATCGATGATCGTGGTCACGTTCGTCGCGGTGTATTGCGTTGTCTGCGTTGCCTCGGCTGTTTTAGCCGAAATCAAAACCCTTGTTAAAACAGCCATGTTAGACCTCCATTGAACTGATGTTATCGCTCACCGTCACAATTACAGACGGAGTTGCCGGATGCACGGCTGTTGCGGCTTCATACAATATCTGAACGGAAGTATCATCAACTTCCCACATAATTTCAATATAGTCGCCTGCGTTAAGCTGGACTAGATAATTCCATGCAGCCAACAATTCTGCGTTGTTACCTTGGAGGCGAACAAATCCAGTGCTTGATGGAACATCGACGCCATTCTTGCGAAGCCAAATCCAGACCAGCCCAACGCCGCCCGTGGTCTTGTCCAACTGCGCAGAGAATTGGACGTTATAAACATTAGGGCGATCTACATAGATGCGTGAAGCCGGTGATCCAATATACACGCCCTGAGAAAGATCGGTTGTGTTTATCGTCATCGCATAAGCGGTATTGATTGCTGCTGCCGTCTGCGTTGTCGTGTCGTAGAACGATCCGAAGCGCGGCGTGCGAAACTCTTTAGGTGGCGGCTGTTGCTGCAATGCAGTGATCTGGTCTTGCAGTGCATCTATATCGCTTTGCGTCGGCGCTTCTGGTGCATAAGCCAATAGCTGGACAAGGCTTTGCAGGGCTTCAACTTGGCTCAATGCTTCGTTCGCAGATGCACCAGCATTGCCAGCCGAGACGCTCACGTCATCAAGCGTTACCGTGTTGATGGTATCGACCGTTTGAAACAGCTTTTCGAACTGCTTGATCTGTTCGTGATCTTTAAGAAACGAAGCAAGCTGATCGCGTGTCAGATTAAGGCGGAACGGCGTAGCCATTAGAACGCCAATCCCTCGATCTGGGCTTCTAGCCTAGCGAAAGACATATGTGCGTCTGAATTGCCTTGGAAGCGTTGCGTGCGCCAGTTACGCATCCATCCCTGTTGGAACCACACAAGACGCTTTGCGCGCTGTCCCTGCTTACCAGCCTTGATGAACTTCTGTTGGCTCCATGTCTGCCCATCAGTGGAATAGGACGTGTTGATTGTTGGATCGAGACCAAACGCAGCCGATCCAGTCAGACCGACCAGTTCCAGATTCGTTATGATCGCACCGCGACCTTCATTGTACAGAATGGTCGTTGAAAATTCCCAACGCACCTTCTGCCCATAGTGCGAGGAAATATCCTGCGTCATGTAACCGACGTTGTTGCTTGCCGGATCGCCAACCAGCCATTTGTCATAGCACCAGACCAGATTGCGTGCGCGATACTGGCTGAAATCAACAAGGCTGCTAGTCAGGATGAACCAGACCGGCTGTCCAAGTTCTTGGCTTGCCGATGCGTCATAGACCAACGTCTTGTTGGGCAGGTGAACATAGAGATGCTGATGCGACTTATCGTTGCGGGATTCTAGTTTCACGCTTGCCAATTGCGCTTCGGTATAATCCAGAAGCAGCATATCAATCTCTTGCGTGCTGATCTTCTGCGTCTGCGAATTCGCGCCGACATAGATTCCTGGGGCCTCGTTAAAACCGCTGCCGAGGAACGCAATGTTCTCCATATAAACGCAACAGCCGTGGGTGCCAATGACGCCCTTTTCAATCTGTGCGCCCTCGATGCGCTGAAATGGGAATAGATCGCCGCCAACGTTGTCAAACACCTCAATGGTGTGACGGTTCAGCGCGTAAATCTCATTGCGTAGCTTGAGCAATGCAACGACGGGATCAGGGTCAACTTCAGACGATCCGTATTTAAGAGGATTGACTGCCAGCGGGTTTCCGAGATCCGTGACAACCAGAAACTCGCCGTCCGTGGTCATCCAATAACCATCTACCCATACCGTGTCCAAGACAGTGCCGAGATCGGGATCGGTGTTCTGCGATAGCGTTGAGGTGGCTGGATTCCAAAAGAACAGATTGCCGTTTGATGCGATGCCCAAAAGGTCGAAGTCGTAATCAAGCGTTACTAGATCACCATCATCGCCAACATCGCCAAGGATCGTGATCGTACCAGTTGGGCCGACAATGACCAACTTGGAACCCATCACCCGATAGCAAACGCCACGCCAATTGATGCCGCCGCGATCAACGCCAGGGCCTGTTCCGTTAGCAATCAAGCCGTCAGCAGGACGCAGAAAGCCCTCGCTGATCCCGTTAGTTTTGGGAACAGGGATAAAGTTTACCGGATATGACGTGCGAAAGTCAGGCCCGCTATCCGTGTAAATTCCGTTGAGAATCGCAATTTGAGTCACAGCTAGGCCCTATATTGATTGAGATTACGGGCAATTACAAAATTCCTGATCACGTTGAAAGCGTTTGCAACTGAGTGTTGGCCAGTCTTCGATTGAAATATCTGATAGCTCGTATGTGACCGTTAAATTGCTGCCCACCTCCAACATTGCATCCAATACCCAACAATGTTGGTGTTCCATATGTGCTGCCAGCATCCGTTAGCGGGACGCTTCCGCCCAAACTTGCCGCATTGTTCGCCGCCCTATAAGCCGCTGCGGACTTAAATTGCAAATTTGCTGCGGTCACTCCAAATGAACTAAAGGTGGAACTTCCGATATTCCAACCGAGAGAGATACTGCCCCCTCCGCGTACCATGCGCAAAGTGCCGCTAAGCTCTATCGCATGTTCAGCAACCGCAGCCGATGTTGTCCGAGGCGATGTGATTCCCTCGACAACAAACGTTCCCTCATTCTGATTATACCAACTAGAAAAGTTTGCGCCTGTTATGGTCGCAACATCGCCGCTGCGCGACGCTAGGATTCCGGTAGTAGGAATAAAGCTTGTTGCAAACGCGCCGACTTCAAGCTGGGCAAATTGAACCGTCCCAGAAACGGTCAAAAGAAGTGCGCCGATTCCAGGTGTAAACGTCAACACCCTGCGTGCCGGGAATGCCCCAGTCCCTGTAACTGTGGCACTATGCGCGCCAGTAAGCGTGATTGTCCCTGTGCCATAAAAACTCAGCGTGTAAACAACGGCGGATACAGTAACGCTTTGCGTTGACAGATTCACACCACTTAAAAGGCTATTTAGAAGTACGTTTGAGCGCGTTTCTTCAAGAAGCAATCCGCGGGGCTGAAGAGTCACTGGATCATAGTCAAATCTAGGGGCATTGACAGCAGCACTTTGCATTACTCCGCTGCTATCAATAACTGTAGCTGCTGAACTGCGCGCAAATGTAATTCGGCTATCTAGTACAGGGGAGGCGGCGAAATTAAGGTCAAGCGTAGGCACGCCGAGAATCAGCGGACTCCAGCGACTGACGTGTCCAGCGCCACGACCTCCCCAATGGACAGACATTAGAGGCCCACACCTGGGGTGAAGTAAACGATTCCAGTGGCACCAGCGGCGATAGCAGCAATGTAAAGATTGCCAGCAGCATCAGGCGAGAAGGTCAGAACCTCATGCACTCCGGGGCCTATTGGAAAACCAGTTGTTGTGGTAGCCGTAACCGTTGCGCCGCCACTATTAAGCCAAACGGTAGCCGTGCCATTGTTCACAATGCGAACAGTGATTGGACCATTGCGGTTTTCAACCAGAACGTTCTGAGAGGTTCCAGAAACGTTTATATTCGTTGTTCCGCCTGGAATAGGTGAAAATGAACGAGCTATCATAGCTATACTCCTATATTCGCAATCTAACACAACATTGGCGCGGCGTCACCACTGCACTATTACCATTTAACTTTGTCAGCCCAGAAGGCCGCACTCATCTTGCCCTTGGCGATGTTCTTTGCGTGCCGAGCCTTAAAAGATGCGCGCTTCTTTTTCATAGCTTCAGACTCACCCTTCTTGGGCTTGCCAGCAGTCTTCGCGCCCTGCTCACCAAAGCGGATCGTCTTAATCGTATCACCTTCCTTGGCGACAACGATATGCGACTTCTTCGGATGGTCGGGCGTGCGCTTGGGCTTATTGAAAGCCGAAACACCAGCACGGGCGAGGCGGCTATCTTTTTTCAATTAGCCGACTTTCCAGACAGCGCCATCGCTATAAACGGGAACTTTGTTTGAACCACCACCAGCAACGGTTGCACCGAAGGTTGCAGTGCTGCCATCAGTGATGAATGCACGACCACCAGTCAGGCCAACAGCGTTAGGAAGCTGCGCAAAGGTCGAAGGCGTGGTCTGCACGGTATTGCAAACAACGCCGTCCAAATTGGCTTCGATATATTCAATCAGCGTGGTGATTGATGCGCGGCGGCTATCACCCTGATCGGGAACCCACAGAACGACATTGTTACCGCCTGAGACCTGCGTGATCAGCGGAAGCTGGTTAATAGTCGGCATTGATTAACTCCATTCAATAGGGCCATCCGGCCCAGCATCCACAGGATCGACAGGCGGATAAACGTAAGGATTGTCCCAGCGCCACGGCTTGTTACCCTGACCAATCGGCATGGTTTCAGGCAATTGTTTCTCAAGCGGGAATGCAGCACGTTGCAAGAGAATGTTATAGGCATTCTTTGCCATGACTTTTGTATCGGGCGAGACGGTCTTGCCGTAGCCTGGGGCAATGCGGATAGCGAGGTTAGTGATAACCGCTTCCCATGCGCTGTCAGGCGTGCCGGTCTCTGTGTCCAGATCGCTGTCTTGCGGACTGCTGGCAATGGGATAGCCGAGGCGCACGCCCTGTGCGTTCCATTCCATCATCATAGCATCCAAACGCCGTAGTGCGCTCTCAAGCTGTTCAGGCGAGAGATCGAAGACGTAATCTGCTAGCCCTATTTCCTCAAAGGCCGCAGTCACGAACTGACGCTTGGTATAGCCCACTATCAATCCTCCAATGCAGCGGCGATCCGCTCGGCAAGCTTCATATCAGATGTTCGCGCATTAAACGAGACACCAAGTTCTTTCGCCTTGGATTCTAGTTCATCGCGGGTCGGATCTGAAACTTCGTCGATAGCGTCCTCAAACGCTTCAGCGGCTTCGATAACCTTGGCAGCCTTCTTACCGCCCAGAGCCTCTTCATAGGACGGAAACCAGCCTTTAGCGGTCAATACGTCAAATGCTTCCTGATCGGCAGCGCCTCTTGTGTCATAAGTTCCGCCACGCGGCATTTTGAATGGGCCGGGAACGCGAAACATGATCGTAGGAAAGTCAGTCATTTCTTTTTCCGCTTCGGAGCCTTGCTTGGCTTGCCTGCTTTCATAGCGGCATCGCGGGCAACGTTGAGAGCAATGGCAATGGCCTGCTTTTTCGGGCGGCCAGCCTTTTCTTCCATCTTGATGTTCTTGCCGATGCTAGTCCGGCTGTAACCTTTTTTAAGCGGCATGAATTATCTCCCTAGGAAGGTCGGGGGGGATGACTTCCAAATCCCCCCCCTCCCAATTAGACTTACGTCTGGTTGAAAAGCAGAATGCCTGCCATTTCAGGGTTTGTACACACAACGCCGTAGAGCGTATCGAGCGTGTAAAGCGTCTGGAAGGTCAGCGGATCGAACTTCTTGGTCATGACCAGTTCGATGCCCTGATCGGTCGAAGCGCGCAGAACGTCCACGCCAGCACCATCAGGAACAGCGTAACGGCCCGGAAGCAGTTCGATCGAATTCTTGTGCCAGAACGGGTTGATGTTCGAAGCAGCGATGTTCTTGAAGACGATCGGAGCAGTTGCCGAAGTCGATGCAACGAACACGTTCTGATACTGAAGTTCAGCATCGGTCGGGGACGAGTTTGCACCAATGATCGGCGGGCTGATCGTCATGGTCGTGCCGCTATCAACCGAGATAACGCGGAACGTCTTAAGCTGTCCCGTGCTACGCTTGGTGATGTGGTGAACCGCTTCGATGCCGGTGATTTCAAACGAGTCGCCAGCAGTGATGCCGGTGGTCGAAGAAACAGTAACCTGCTGATAGCGGTTGTCCACGTTGAGAACGCCAGCAACGCTGGTCGTGGTTGCCTGCGGAACGTAACGAACCTGAGCGCCGTTGGTGGCGATGGTACGGCTTGCCGAGTTGTCAGCGCAACGGTTGGCATAGTCGAGCTTGTAGGTCTCGAAGCCAGCCACGGGGCCAACATACGAACGCTCGTAAGCGTTAGCCGACTTAGTGCCGGTGAACGAACGAGTCGCCACAGCCAAGTTGCCAGCCATGCCGTTGTAATCGCGGCTCGACAGAGCGAGGTAACGATCACCAGCCATGACACCCTGTTCGTTCATGATGCTATCGCACAGAGCAATGTCATCATAATCGCCAGCGGGGGTTGCAACAGAAACAACGAGCGTACCCTGTGCCGAAGCAACGTCCATAACCGACAGGTTAATGTCCGAAGCAAGCTTCTGCTTTGCAGCATCGCCCAGGCGACCTTCCTGCAATGCGTCACGCAGTTCCAGAGCGTCCATCTGCCAAGCCGAGCACTGGCTGAAGCCGAGGGTCGAAGGAACCGAAAGCTGCGTCATGTTCTGAATGTCGCTTGCAATCGTGGTGCCGACAGTACGGCTGAACGACTGAGCGATGTAGGGCTGCGGACGCCAGATGGTGTCACGAGCGCGTTCCATCGTCACGCCGTTGGTGTTGTATACGTTGATGTTCTTCGAGAGAATCAGCGCATCGTTGAAGCCTTCGAGGATGTTTTCAAAGGCGACAATTTCTTCTTTTGAAAAGGCGTTAGCCATTGTCTTAACTCCAAATTAGGTTTTCTTGCCGCGCTTATAGGCCATGACCTTTGATAGATCGCCGGTCTTAAGAGCCTCTTCACGCAAGCGTTCAAGGGTGGAATCCACACTGCCTGAAATGCGTCCGCCTCCAGTGGAGATGGTGCGTTCAGGTGATGCGGCTGCTTTACGGTTCGTTACTTTCAACTGAGTCTCCAGTTTCGCTACCGCAAAGGCGAACTTCACGGGGTCAGTAATGGAAGAAAGTTCCTTGGCCTTAGCTGCGTTCTTGCCAATTGCGTAAACGAGCAAAGCTGGATTGTCGGAGCCTTGAAGCACAATCCCTTGCTGCGTGATGTTGAAGGTATCCAGAGCCGTAGCTTCTGCATCTTCATAATCGCGCACCCTGAGAGTGGCTTTGGCCTTTTCATAGTCTTCGAGCTTCTTCTGCCATGCTGCGGACTCTGCCTCTTGGGCTTCTCGCTGGCTGGCTTCGGCTTGATCGGCTTCGCGCTTGCGCTCATACCAATTAGCTATTTCTTGCTCGAAAACGTCTGAATCGTAATCGCATCCTTCAAGCGTAGGCTTTGCACCTAATACGACCGGCTTGTTCTCAGTCGCACTTGTGGTCAGCTTGGCTTCGAGTTCACGGATGCGCTTATCCTTTTCCCGATTTGCCTTTCGCAATTCGCGCACCCATGCAGGCGCTTTGGTTTCTTCCTGTTGAGGCGGCGCTTCCTCACCAATGGAAATTACGACTTCATCCTCATCTTCAGTCTCAACATCGTCAGCGGCGGTATCGGTCTCACCAGCGTCAAAAGCTTCCTGATCAATTTCGATGACTTCATCAATCTCCGTGTCTGCCATATTCATAAGTTACCCCATTAACTCATCCGAATTGCGCGGCGGATGGAACCGCATTCATTTGTGGCTGGAGTGCAGCCCCAATCTTTTCTGCCGTCTCGATAGCCGACTTGCGCTGGTCAATGTCGATGTTCGAGATGGTCTCTGCTGTCTTGGCGCGGGTTTCTTCCGTGCGCGCCAAGCTATATTCTGTATCGGCCTGAGCCTTCCGTGCCAAAGCCTGAGCCTTTTCAGCCTCAGCCATTAGGAACATTGACTGCGGGTCAGGCTGTTGTCCCTGCATCATCATGGCTTCCATCATCTGGCGCTGTTCTTCCTCGGTGGGCTTGACAACGCCCATCTGAACGAGCTTCTTGCGGAAGAAGTCCTTAATGTCAGAGATGCCTTCACCGTCCATGTTCATAATCGCCATGGACTGAAGGATCATCTGTGTTTCAGGATCGCTTGTAACCTGCATCATGCCCGTCAGCGAACGGACGGTGGATTCGCGGCGACTGGTGAACGATGGGCCAACATCGACAGCAACGTCAAAGTTCGCTTGGCTTAGATCATTCTCATAAACCAATTCGCCAGTTTCAGCATCAATGGTCGGCTTCATCATCTCGATGGATTCAACCTGTTCCATCGCGCCGATTGACTTCATCTTACGCCCTTCTTCGACGTAAATGTCCTTAGCCATCGACAACCATATCTCACCGCAGCGGCGCATAGCTTTCGCCATGTTGGTCATGTAGATGAATGACTGCATGTCCAAGCGGGTCTGGATCATCTCAACAGCTTTACCGCTGATGTTGCTGACCATCTTGTCCGCTTGCTGGTTGTTGCCGAGGATCTCAGCCATATCCTGCTCGGTCAACTGCAAGAGCGCAGCCATCGCCGGAGGAATGTCGGAAGACTTGGTATAAGCAACAGGGCCAGCGGCTTGCGTCTCACCATTCGGGCCGGTGATCGGATTGACCAGCAGATAGGGATAATTACGGATATTATCCTCTGCCCACATCACTTGGTGACCAGCGACCTGGTCAGGAACGAGGATCGGCTTTTCAACGGATGAAAGCGCACTGATCTCACCCAGTTTTGAAAGCTGCATGTTCTTCAAGCGCTGCGGATCTTTGGCTAGGCGGACATGGCCCATGCAACGCTCGACGTTATCAACGAACCAACGCTTGCCGTAATAGGGAACAATCGGGATGTTCTTGCCTGCGATGTAGCCAGCATCTTCAAGAATGCCGCCACCGCTCATGATGTATTTGTGAACGCGGCGACGCTTCACCCGCTTCTGGCGAACCTCGATGGTTCCAACAGCCAGGAGCGTTTCTTCTAGCGTTTCGTCTGCATCAAAGTCTGCCTGCGTGTAGCGTTCTTCCTCGCCAGTGATGGTCTGGAATATGCGGATTGTCTCGCGCACTTCTTCAACGCGGTAATATTCGGCAACGAACACAACGTCGGGAGTGTCCCAGTCAAATTCAAACTGGTGAATTTCCTTCGGCCATGTGGTTGGATCGTCGTTCCATTCAGCCTGATAGGCTTCGCGGGTCATGGAGTAGAGGACGAAGCAATATTTAGCGTCAGACTTGTCCTGGCGCTTTGCGTCTAGATCGAAGAATACGCTGCTGTCAGCGTCATAGATCGGTTCGAAGCGGATGCGCTGCTTTTCATTCTCATCGTCTTCATCGTCTTCATAGACGGTACGCAGACGCCATGCACCGAAGCCACCGCCAACACCTTCCTCGAAAGCATTGTCGAAAGCTTCATCTGCAACGCTGTCCTGTTCGTCAGCGCGATACAATCCGTTGCAAGTCTCAGCCAACTTGTCGTTGCTGCTTCCGTCCTTGGATACGAAATCAACGCCGATGCGGTTGTTGCGGTATTCGTTGATGATACGAATGACGCTTAGGTGAACCTTGTTTACCTCAAAGCGTGGCTTGTTCTCGAACTGCTCACCGATGGGGCCTTCCCACTGTGCGCCAGCCAGTGAATAGAAACGGCGATCCTGAAGGCACTGCAAGCGTTCATCGCGCATGGATGACTGACAGCGGTCAAACTCAGTCAATGCCGCCTGATGCACATTGCCGAGCCGTTGTTCTCTATTCAGTCGAGCCATTTACCACCTGTTCACCGTTGCTAGAGGCTGGACCTCAACAGCCTTTTTAGGTGCTGCTCTACGACTTGCCTCGCACGCATAACGCAGCGCGTCTATTAAGTGATTATCACGATCTGCAAGAACTGGCAATACTGCGCCTGTCAGCGGGTCGGTCTTATAGCTGTAGCAGGATAGCTCATCAATCGTATGCTTGCAGCGGGGATGGACCACAATGTCATGCGACTTGAGCCATTCGATCCCTTCTTCAACAGACTTCGGGCCTTTGATTGCTGGCATGATCTTGGGGAAGCCGTGGCGCTGCATATGGCTAATTGTCTCAGGCCGGGCGCTGTCAGCAACGATAGGCCATTTCTCGGACTCTGGCACGGTCAGGAAAAGATCAGGCGTGTCCATAATTTCACAACCCACCCGATAGGCTTCATGATCGACATAGATCGTGCGTCCGATAACATGACAGCGGATTAGGACTGTCGGGTCTGAAGCAAAGCCCCAGTCAGCGCCGAAGCGATGCGTTGCGTCTTCAGGCGTGTCAAACTCCTCGATGCTCCAGTTGCGGAACACCCGTGCCTCGCTGTTGCTGAGATAGCCACCGAGCCAGACGTGCTTGTATTTGTCAGGATCGCGGCTTCGATCATATTCCATCTCGGCTTTGAGAACGTCAGGGAACCACGGATTGCGATCCCAATTAACGCGTAAAAATATTGTTTTTGGCGGCTTGGTTTCACCAACAAACATTACATCCACTGGATCGGTTTGGTTTTTAGGATTCCAAGTAAAATATATTTGGCTGCCAGGTTTGCGGATTGTTGGTATCAGGATGTCCAAGCTGGCTTGACTAACAGTCTGCGCCTCTTCCACCCAGCAGACATCAATGCCCTCGATTGACTTAATGCTGTCAATGTTTGAGCGCAGGCCAGCGAATAAAATTAAAGATCCATTTTGTCCGCGTATCTCTGTATCAGTTGACACAAAGAATTCTTGCAATCCAGCACGCGCAATGGTGTCATCAAGCAGCCGCTTCACAGAATCTTTGATTGATTTCTGGATCTCACGGGCGCACAAAATACGAAGCGGTTTAGATGCGGCGCGCAGAATCAACGTTGTAGCGACAGAATAACTCTTCGCGCTACCTCGGCCACCCAATAGGGCAAAATACCTAGCCTCCTCATCAAACAGGCTTTCACACCATTCTGGTAATTCAAGATTAGCCATGCGTTGGTTTTACAAAGCGAACGGTAACATCAGTTTTAATATCGCCATTGACGCTTAGCTTTGATGGAGCGTCTAGGCCGATCATTGCGTTGATGGCTTTAACAGCGTTCACCTTGTCGCTTGGCTTGGCGTCCTGGTCTACACCTTTGGCTATCGTGGAGAGAACATCAAGGCTGTCTGCCATAGTCCAAACGACACGTTCAGCGATTGCGGCTTTGAGTTCAGCAACCCTTCCCGATATATTCCCGTCAGCCATTAGCTCACAAGCGCGCTTATATGTGGTCTCAGGCTTAGTTGTAGGCTTCACATCAAAAGCTGCTCGATAAGCGTCAGCTTGGCTTTTGCCTTGTGCGACTTCTTGAGCAAATCGCTCTTGTTTGGGTGTCAATGCCATTGTCTCAGCTTCCATAAAAGGACTGGTAAAGCCACTATAGCAATTCCTATGCTACCAAACAAGCCGATGGCAGTCCAAAGTGCAGCGAGACCTAATGCGTCTCCCTTCGCCATCACATCACCCCATAGTGCTGAAGGTAGAACTTCGCCCAGGCGTCTGTTGGGTAACGCTCGGCTTTCCAGTTATCGCGTAAAGCAGCCTTTGACATTTTGCCTCGTTTCCATCTGTCTAGGTCTATCAGAAATTTTGTGCGGCTATTCGGGTTTGCGGAGCCTCTGGACATATCCCTCACCCTCTCGACGTAGCAACCCAGTCTCTACGCAAATGCGTTTCCAGCGCTCTGGCTTTGCGTCGATCACGGATTGATCAACTGGGCCATCGCGTAAATCAGCAACGAACTGATCGAATACCGACTGCGTGAAGTCTTCGCACTTACGCAAGGCTCGATCTTTGCGTGTCGGTGGCGTCCGATATTCACCTAAGAAGCTTAGGCATTGGCGCGGCGTGGGGAACCAGTCCAATTCGCGGCAAGCCCTCTCGGTCATGTAGGACAAAGCTTCCTTGCTATATCCGCCGAGCAATCGAACATAAACCGCGAACCGCTTCTGCCCTGTTGCCTCATCAATGTTTTTCGCTGGCAGGGTTGCTGCGATGAATTCAAGCTGCCGAGCAATCTCTTGCGGACTTGCCAGATCCGCTTCAGCGGGGAGCGATAAGGCGAGTTGGCGAAGCTTGTCGCATTCCTCCATCGTCATCAAAGGTTGGGAAAGCATCCTCTCGATTTCCGACTTCGCGGAGGACAGAGAGGAAGCCATCGGCTTGTTTTCTGTTGCTTGCAGAATTGTTTTGACTGCTGCTGATATGTGCATTTTGCCTGTCCTTAATTTCGTAGAGGTCTGTCCATCCGTTCATCGTGCTGCGATCCAGCACCTCGGCAATATCCTGTCCAGCGTGACGCATTTTATCCAGTTTGCTTAAAGCTCGCGTGTAACCTCTATCGGTTAAGGGTTTCTTAAGCTTTAACCTCATATCAATCCAACCATACCAAGCGTCCAATGGCATCCAGTCAGGGATATAAATTGAACCCATTTTGTTAGGGGGACTATAGGGGGTTATATCATCTGGTTTAATATCTGTGTTTATATCTGGTATAGGTTCGCCCTTCTGGTCATTTTCATTTGACCTTTTGGGCAAATCGGATTTTCCAATAGGGCAAGTCGGTGCATACCATTTTGTTCGATCATATGCGGACTTGTTGAAAGATCCGCTGATAAGCAAACCATCATCCTCCAGCTTGGTCAAAGCCGTGCGAATTTGCTTTCCAGTCAGATAGGGGAATAGATCAGCGAATGCCGAAACGCTGTTATACGTCCACCACAAGCCATCGTGAAAATGCTTGTTGTTGGCTGCGTTCTTTTCAGCCCACCAAACGATGTTTTGGAAGATAACGGCGGCGTTCAAACCGACCTTGGCGGCAACCTCTGGATCGAAGCTGTGCCGACTCATAACACAATGCCTTGCGTTATGGTTTTATGGCGTGTATTACTCAACATACTCAATGCCTCTCCTAACTAGGCGTTGTTTAGGGCGGGTTGAGCGATGCCTCTCTAACGCTCCCCGCCCGCCCCACTAACCATAAAATGCGCTTTAAGTCAATCTCAGTTCCCAGTCAGGATATAGATGTCTGAACAAAGCAGCACGCAGGGGGAAGTCTCGAACAACGAAGCCCTTCACGTCTTCAGCGATAAGCTTCCCACGCTCCATATAGGTAAAGTCGGGTCTATAACTTGCCACCCGTCCGTTGCCCATTTTGAGGGGCTTGCCGTTGACCATAAACTCGAACTTCGGCTCAATGGTCAAACCCTCAATCTCCCTGCCTCGCTGTAACAGGTGCAGTTGATCGCAACGCTTGGCTTCACGCTTTGAGGCGTGAAGATGCCCATTCGTGCAGGCGGTTTTCTTGGCGAAATATTTAGTCACGCAAAGCCCTCTCCACCCGTTCGACCGCTGCGGCAAACTCATCGTCTCGCTCGATCAGGTTCTCGACAACGCGCACGCCATGAAAGGCTGTGCTGTGATCTGTGCGGCCTAGCATATTAGCCATCTGCAGATAGGACATATGTCCACAGTTGCGGCTCATCACATACCAGGCGACTTGCCTAGCCCTTACAGGCTTCTTTGATCTGCTGGGGCTGGTCAGTGATTGCTTGTCGATGTTAAATTCATTCATCACCGCTGTGACCACTGCCGAGCCACTGTTACGTCTGCGGCGCTCGATGTGCGGAGGCGAATACCATTTTGGGAACATATTCATTTTGCCAGCCTCGTATAATATTCAATTTCGTGCGGCTTCAGCTTGCTGTGTTTCAGATGATATTTTGCCAGCGCGGCAAGCAACGGATCATCTGTTCTGCGGCGAACATGACCGCGAAAGCTTCGATCACGCTTAAAGTCCCAGCCAGATGGGTTGCCCTGCCCTGGCAGATACTTCTTTGGAAGCGATGCACGCATTTTAGCCATGTCAACCCTCGACAAAGTAACGCCGAAGCGGTGGCGAACATGAGCGAGGATCGTACTGTCATCGCTTATGTATGTTGCGAGATAACGAGCCAGTGCGATTGGCGTCGATGGTGATTCGTAAATCATGCCTGAAGCCTTTCCAAAAGATCTTGACGGCCCATTTCTTTGGCGATCTGCATTGCTTTTTTGCGTGCAGCAACTCGGCTGGGTAGGAAGCGTCCGTCATTGTCACGGGCTTGCTTAGGCTTGAGCCAGCGGGATAAAATCTTAATCATGGCTTTTCTCCTTATGAATTATTTTCCATTGTGATTTGATCTGGTCGGGCCGGATAAATTCAAAGCCATCTTCTGAAGCAATGCGCCAGTTACATGGCGCGGCGGATAAAAGGCTACTGCATCGAACGAAGCCGACACAGTAGCTAGGTTCCCACTGGGAAATGCGTCTAAACCAGTGGGGTAGGAGCTCACTGCTCTTTTGCCCTTTTGAATATCACTTCCAAGGCAATCAGCGTGCGCAGGTTGATTGGTATCTCCTGGCGCTCCATGCGTGAAATGATAGAGTGATGCACGCCAAGCTGTTCAGCTAACTGCGCTTGTGTCCACCCCAGGGCTTTGCGTTCTGTGTAAATGTTCATGGAGCGGCATTATGCCTATCTGACACCATCAATCAAGCACTTTATTTGCATGATGCAACAGATAACGCTTGCAGCACTGAAAAATGTGCGTAAAGTGGGGGCAGCAACAACGGAGGCAAAAATGCAAAAAGTCATTTACCCAGAGTTTGATAACCCAGAGACCAGCGACGAAGAGCGCGCATTGATCGAGCGTCTTAAGGCGCGGCCAATGTCAGCCGATCTTGCCGAGCGCATCGAACGTATCAACAAAGCTTTTGGAGTGCAGTCATGAACGGAGGCTTACAGCAGTTCGCCCGTCTTCTGGAAAGAATTGATCGGATAACCGCCAAGGCCGTCGAGCCTGTTAGTGTGGAATTTTGGCTTAACGCCAGCAATCGGGAATGGGATGCAGAAATGGCCCGCAGATATGGCGCCGACTGGAAAAACCTAGATGATGCTGATGATATGACGCAGCAAGAGTGGAATGAATGGAAAGCAGAACAAGAGGCAAATTATGACTGTTAAGTTAAACATCGCCCAGCGCATTAATGCTGCAATGGCTGACGTGGATTATATCCAGAAGGAAAAGAAGTCGGGCATGAATTACAGCATTGTCTCGCACGATGCTGTAACCGCCAAAGTGCGCCCGATCCTACAGAAGCATGGCGTGGTCTATTATCCCCGCGATATGCAAGTTGAGCAATCAGGCAATCGCACGCAGGCTGTATTTACGGTGCGCTTCGAAAATATTGATGATCGCTCCGATTATATCGACGTTGCGACCTTCGGCTATGGTGTAGATCCGCAGGACAAGGGGCCGGGCAAGGCAATGTCCTATGGCGTCAAATATGCGCTGCTTAAGGTTCTTGGGCTGGAAACTGGTGACGATCCAGACGAAGTTCAGGACAAGCGCGCCGATCACAATCCGAACAAGCCGATTGACCAGACGCAATGCGATACGCTGCGCACGCTGATCGAAGCCAGCGGATCGAACATCGTGGCATTCTGCAAATACTACGGGATCGAATCGCTGCCGGAATTGCCTGCAAACAAATTCGCCCATGCAGAGAAAAGCCTGCAAACCAAACTGGCGGCTAAGGGCGAAAAAGAATGATCGAGCAGCGCACAACCGAATGGTTCGCACAACGCTGCGGCCATCTTACCGCTTCACGCATTGCCGATATGATGGCGCGCACCCAGAAAGGCTGGGGCGCGTCTAGGGCAAACTATGCCGCCCAGCTTATTGCAGAGCGCCTGACAGGTGTTGCGGAATCTGGATTCACAAGCGCAGCGATGCAGCATGGCATAGACACAGAAGCAGCCGCTAGAGCCGCCTACGGCTTCATGCAGGACGTCGAGGTTATCGAAGCCCCATTCGTTCTGCATCCCCGCCTGGCATGGTCTGGTGCGTCTCCTGATGGCTTTGTGGGCGATGATGGGCTGATCGAGATCAAATGCCCGAATACCGCAACGCACATCACCACACTGCGCGGCGGCGAGATCCCCGACAAATACATCAAGCAGATGCAATGGCAGATGGCCTGCACCGAAAGAGATTGGTGCGACTTCGTTAGCTTTGATCCGCGAATGCCGGTTGAAATGCAATTGCACATTCAGCGGGTTGATCGGGACAATGACTTGATCGCGGAGATTGAAAGCGCCGCGATTGGGTTCCTTACTGAGATTTTGGCAACCGTCGCAGAACTAGAAACCATTTATAGAAAGGCAGTATAATGACAGTTATTACAACCATCGTCGGCAATGTCGGCAAGGATGCGGTTTATAAGGAAGGGCAAAGCGGAAAAGGTTTCGTTAGCTTTTCCGTGGGCGCATCAGTGGGCTGGGGCGATAAGAAGGAAACGCTCTGGTTCGATGTGACGAAATGGAACTCTAGCCCCAAGCTGGCAGAGATGGTTCTAAAGGGAACCAAGATCACCGTGATCGGTGAATTGTCCACCCGTGAGCATAATGGCAAGACTTACCTGCAAATCAATGCGCAGACTGTCGATCCGCAAAGCCGATCAGGTGCTGGCAGTGACAGCCAACCACAACAACCAACCACCGCAGGCTATGCCGACGATCTGGACGATTCAGTTCCGTTCGTTAGTGCGACACCCACCCTTGAAATGGAGATTTTCTAATGAACGTAGCAGCAGACCAACTCCGCCTATATCTGGAGCGCATCGAGCGCCTTGAGGAAGAAAAGCGCGGCATATCGGAAGACATTAAAGAAGTTTATTCCGAAGCCAAATCAAGCGGCTTTGACGTGAAAGTTATGCGCCAGATCGTAAAGCTGCGCCGAATGGAAACCCATGTTCGCCAGGAATGGGAAGCCGTTCTCGAAACATATAAAGACGCACTGGGTCTTTAAGATGCTGCCACCCCGTCGCCCACAAGCTGCAAAGCGTCCCAAGCGGTTCGTATCGCCAGCGCATTGCAAGTTCGTTCGCTCCCATGCCTGCTGCGTGTGCCAGACCTATGATCATATCGAGGTTGCTCACGTCAGAACGGGAACGAACGGGGGGATGGGGTTAAAGCCTGGCGATTATTGGACGATCAGCCTTTGTCGCGATTGCCATTCCGAACAGCATAGGATCGGTGAGCAGTCTTTCGAGACAAAGCACGGCATCAACATGAAAGAACTTGCAAGGGCATTTGTCAAAGCCAGCCCGAAGCGGAGTGAGTTGGAAAGGGCGCGTGATGGATAAGCGCACGATCAAGCTGGTATCAAAGGCGCACCGAGATCGAGCCGCAAGCCTTATCTATCAGGCTCCACAAGGCTATGTCATGGCGATAGGCGAAGAAACCCGCACGCAAGAACAGAATCGCCTTATGTGGCCCTTGATCGCAGACATACAGGCGCAGGTTCCAGGGACAGCCACATTCTCAGCCGATGATATGAAATTGCGCTTTCTGCACGCATTGGGCCAGGAGATGCGCTTCCTGCCGGAACTGGAAGGCGCTGGAATGTTTCCCTGCGGTCAGAGATCCAGCACGCTGTCGAAGTCGCAATTTAGCGCATTGATCGAGCTTCTATTCCAGTATGGCGCAAAACATGGCGTGCGCTGGTCGGACAAATCACAGCGAACGATTGACCTGAATGTAAAATAATTATTTTGTGCGAATTATTCTCTTGCAATATGTGCGAAGGTAATTATTCTGCCCACATCAACAAAGCAGATCGGAGTTACCAACATGACACAAATTTACATAGTTCGCACCAAGGACATGAGTCTTATCCGCCGCGTAAATGCGCGTAGCGATCAGGAAGCGATTTCCAAGGTTGCACGCAAGCACGGTGAGCGAGATTATTTGGCCTATCTGTTCTAAGGGAGAACGCAAATGCCGATAGAAGCTTTTATCCTGCTGGGAATCATCCTCTGCATGTCGGTCGTGGTTTATGACGAACTTTTCAAGGGAGGCAAATAATGCTTGCTGCTGAATTCACCAAAGGCCGCAAATCTGGTGCGGATACGCTCGACATTACGCGGATCGTCAATGGTCAGCGCACATATCTCGAAAGCTATGAAGTCTTGGGCAAACGCGAAGCCCGTAAAGTCGCGCAATCATTGGGCGCTACGCCTTGGAATTTTTAAGGATCAATCATGAAAAAAGAATATGTCACCGTCAGAATGTCCAGCGATCTTCGTGCTAAAATTACCGAGATGGCGAAGGCGGATATGCGTTCAGTGAGCGCCCAGATCCACATCATGCTTGAACGGGCTGTGCAGGAGAAAAGCAATGGCTGATCAGACTCAAGAGCTTGAAATCCTCCAAAAGGCCGCAGTGGCATTTGAAGAGCTTGATCGCGTCACTACACGCAAACGCCAGCTTGATGAGGAGATTCGCAGTCTCTGCCGTCAATTTGACATTGCAGGACGTGTCTGGGGTTTCCAGCCGCACAATTTACGCCGCGCATGTGAGGCACGCGGTATTATAGACATAGCAGCATGAGAGGAAATGCAATGCGTAAGTTTACAACTCTATTAACTGCCTGCGCTCTTCTGTGGCCATCAGCAGCATATTCGCAAACTCTGTCCGATACCTGGACGTATATTTCAACAACCGACAAGGGGACGGATATTTACGCCCTAAGCGCCGATCTGTTGAAGGGCCGATCATACCACACTAACGCGCCAGTGTGGGTGAAGATGGATAATGGCGACGATTATAAAACCGTGTCAGGCTCCAGGACGCTGTATTCTGTCAATTGCGTGGCGCGCACCTATTATTCCATCCAAACCACCTTTTATTTTCGAGATGGCACGCAGGAAACAGAGCGAAAGATTGGGACAAAAACTGCGATAATTCCAGAAAGCAATATGGAAACTATTGCTGAAGTTCTTTGCAGCGATGTTAGCAGTGTTCGTAATGCTCCGACCGTCCGCACCGTCCCCAATGATGAAACGTGATTTGCCAAGCAGCAAAGGAACCGACATGAACGAACAGATGATCGAGGCGGCCATGAAGGCAATGCGCGAGGAACAAAGGGCCAATCAGAACCTTGAATTGGGTTTTGACGATGACGTTTACGACTTGGCCGTGCTTACCATAGCCGCAATCGAACCCCTCATCCGTACGCTTGTCTTCCAAGAGATACGCGAAGCGGCGGAAGCGGTAACAGACGCATATGCTCAAGATGAGTGCGGCCAAGCGATTGTTGCGGCCCTGAAAGCACTGGAGAAGCAACCATGACTGATGAAGAATTGATCGCCAAGTTGCGAGATTTGACTGCAAAAGCAACGACTGGCTTAGGCGCTTGGTCCGTCTGCACTGGAGATTTAATTGCCGTCGATTATAACGATGAAACCCCTTGGTTTATCGCTCGCGGCCCGTCATGTGAAGGCGACAGGCTTGCTCTCGCCGCCGAAGCGGTCAACGCTTTACCGCACCTTATCGACCGCATCGAAGCCCTCACCGCCGAGGTCGAAGAACTGCGGGAATATTTAAGTAGCGCACTTGAGACATTGAGAGACGCAGGGGTCTGTGATGACAAATGCAGCCTATGCAATGAAGCGTTTGCAGCACTGGAGAAGAAATCATGACTGACGATTTAGTGAAGCGGCTGCGGAGAACATACCGCAAGGAATACGCGCCGACGAGATCAATGTGTGGCGACAATTCAAACAAACCGTTTCCGTTCCCTATTTTGGCGACCGAGGTTCCGGTTAATCCCGATGGCCACGAAGCAGCCGACCGCATCGAA
>Ga0315904_10001925_pt1 | contig 32675 bp, 44 predicted proteins | sample LakEriMetagenome_6_FD_203529 | JGI IMG/M metagenome (GOLD analysis project Ga0315904, IMG submission 203529) | Freshwater fungal communities from buoy surface, Lake Erie, Ohio, United States - Buoy 12 MA120 | ecosystem: Environmental > Aquatic > Freshwater > Lake | place: USA: Lake Erie, Ohio...
ATTATTTTTTTGATTTTAGGAACGAAAACTACTTCTCGGAATCCTACCACCATTCGAGACTTAACCCAATTTTCTTTATCTTGGATGAAATCAATGATATCCGCCACCACATCAATTCCCGTGGCTTTTTTCAATCCTTGTGTACCTGGTGAGGAATTAACCTCCAATACATAATTCTCTCCCGTTTTTTTATCGACGATAATATCCACCCCACACCAATTACACCCAATAGCTCGGGCGGCATTGATAGCAATCTCTTCTTGTTCGGGTGTGATTTTTACCTTTTCCACTGTCCCCCCTAAAGAGTAGTTGGTACGGAAATCTTTTTCTACTTTATTTCTCTGCATTGCTCCCAAAATAACCGAGTCTGTTTCCGTAGGTGATGGGGCGTTGAATTTTTTAGTCAGTACGTGGATGCGTAAATCATAATCGGCATCTATTTTTTCTTGTACCATAACCTCAATACTGTCATCCACTTTCCATAAAGTTTGGAGTACGGATTTGAGGGATTCGGGGGAATCGATAATCGAGACCCCAATTCCATGAGAGCCCGATAGGAGTTTTAAAACTAAAGGAAACCCACCGCCAATTTCTTTAACTGCGGCATCAATCATTTCATCATTTTCAATCAATGCCATTTTGGGAATGGGAACACCCGCATCCAATAAAATTTTAGAGGTGGTGTATTTATTCTCACAAGCTAAAATGGAATCCAAAGTATTGACTACAAAAAAATTGTTTTCTTCCAACTTAGATACGATACCTTGAGTTACGGTGTTTCTGATGACCCCCCTACGAGTTAATATAGCGGTATCCTCAGAATTAATGGTGAACGGCTTATTCTTGATATCGGAAATGGTGAAATTACCACTGTTATCTTTTACTTGTTTTAGTTTACAAGTGTTGATATCAATGACCCGAAAGGTGATTTTTCTTTTCTTGAGTTCCTTTTCTAACGCAGGAATAGTATAGGATTTAGAACTCACATTGGACAAAACAATGATTTTTAAATCACTTTGAATTTCTTGGGCTTCGTTCACAAAGCCGTCATAATCGTTTAAATATTTTAAATTCATCGAGTGGGTTATTTTTTTAACTCTTCTATTTCTTGAAAAAAATCTGCTATCCTATCTTTATAAATCGGATTCCTTATCCTCCATTAGTTGGTGCATAAACCCCTCGAAGGTGGCAATCCATGACTGACTATTAGATTCTTTAACCGAAGTTGTAGAATTAAACCAATTCATCGCTTCATTTTTAGTTTTCATTATATGGACGAAGATGTTTTTCTGTTCGGAATAAACCAAATAGATGTAGCTAATCGGTTTGATAATATCACCCTCGGGGATGTGGACACCAAAATTAGTGTGGGTGTTGACATCGTAAATGTCATAAGCAGCCATTCCCGTGTTCCAGGACATTGATACCGCACGACTCCTACTCAGCGTAGCATTTGGGTAAACTGGGATTTTATGAATTTCCATTACCCCGCCGTATATCTTTTTACTTTTCATGGGTGGGTTTCTACGGTCACCCCTCCATTTTTTGATTTTTTCTACGAAATAGGCACTCCCCGTGTGATGGCTAAATTCAAGGTGGTCGGATAACGCCGTTTTATAGTCTTTGATTGGTTGGGTCAAACCGCTACCTGGGCTGTCTGACATCCACAAGGTGTCATCCATATTTGTTCCTTGACCCGACACCATAAACAAACGGTCGTAGTAAGAATAACCAGGTGAGCTTTCATTTATCCTCATTGTTTCCTCTATTTTTATTTATATATCATTTGCAGTAAAGGGTAAAAAAAACAGACACCTAATGATGTCTGTTTAAAATGTGGACTCGGGGGGTTCGAACTTAAACATATCCTTTACCTATTTTAATTAGTTTCCTAGAATCTTCATATATTAATTTTTCTAACATTTCAAATGATTCAAAATACCCTTCTTGAATTCTTATTAGTTTATAATTATTATCGCTACACCATTTTTCTAGCAAAAAATCTTTATATTGTTTGTTTTTTAATTGATTTTTTATATCTTTAAAATGCCATATACCGTCATACTCAAAACATACTTTTAATTTATCGGAATATAAATCTCTAACTATAAATTCATTTTCGAACTTAAACGGACCGCCAGATTTCCACCCATCGGATTTGTGATTATCTTTAAAATATTTAACTATTTCTCTTTCGACCTTTGATGAAAATATTGTGGTATTCGTTGTAAGTTCTACAATATGGTCAAATGTTCCATCCTTCCAATGTTTTTTTATTTTTTCACTGACCTTTTGTTTAAAATCTAATGACCTTTTTCCTCTGCTATTAGCGCAAGACCTTGAACAAAATAAATGTTTATTAATATCTTTTTTTCTGCAAAGTACGTTGAATCCATTATTACATTTTTTACAGTTTAATGTATAGTTTTGCTTTTCACCGTGTAGTTTATTATAATATTCTGTTGTAGCTTTTGACAATTTATCTGTTAAATTAGAATTGTCCATGTGTTCCCACCTTATATGATTGGCCTTTTGTTGGAATTTATCAAAAGAAGCAGTACAATGTTCACAAATATATTTTTCCATATTTTATTTTTATTTTATATATTAATGGAGTCGCTTTAAATTGAACCATCTATTAAATAAAAATAAAAAAAACTTGCACTTTAAAGATGCAAGTTTTCGTGGACTCGGAGGGATTCGCAATACTCTAAATGTTTCCACTTAGTTTGGACTATATCATCACCTACTTGAGGTGTTGGGCGCTAATTCCAGTTATTAAGAAGACTAAACTTCTCTGGTAGTCTCTGAACCTTCTTGAAGTGTACCCCAAGCTTGGCTGCTGATTTGCATATTAAATAATTAACGTAGCGTTCCAGCAATTCACCCAATTTTTAACATAATATCGCTATTATGTGGGTCCGATTTAAACCCTCGTCTCCTCCAGCTGTCAAATTGACTTATTCGCAAGTTTATTCTGCTTTTCCAAACAGACCAAATATCAAGTTCCTATTTTGACATTGTCACTTGCAACTGTGTCGAGTTCACTTCTACGCTTGCGATTTATCGGTAGCCCTCTGAACGAGACCGTTTGTGCAATTCTGGTCCTAGGTTTGCACACCCGATGACTAAGCTGCTACTGCAAACTGAGCCGTTTCAGTCACGAATGAACGTGTTACTGAAGTGGGGATACTCATCATATCCTCGGGATTGTAAGTGTTGCCGTTTAAAGCTTTTAAAAAATGTTTAGCGTCTATTTTTCAAAGACGACTTGATTGTCACATTCAACTCCCACTGTGAATCAATTCCAGTCGAGCCCTTTTTTTATTTACAGCACTTGGTGGCGGTTTTGGTACAAGCGGTAGTATCCGATTTGGTACAAGTTTTAGCCACGGTGGGTTTCGAGTGGTTACAACAACTCGTTGTGGGTTTTGAGGTCGTGCAACCTACGAGACAGAAGAGTCCTACAAGAAAGATGAAATTTTTCATAATAAATGTTTTTTTTAAAGTCCAGATTTGGCTTTTTTATTAACCTTGATTTTCGGTTCGGGGGTTAAAAAATTGGGGGTGCGCATCACGGTTTTGGCTATCAGTTCCACATCCCCCGTTCTAGGGTTTGTTTGTAACAAAAAAGGTATGTTGATGTCGCTTTGCATATCTTGCAGAACGGCTTTATACCTATCCCCATATTTTGGAAACTTAGCCCCATACTCTTGGTATGTGGCATTAAACATATCAATCAATTCTTGGGTGGTGATATCCTTGATATTTCTTGCCAAATTGAGTTGGTCGTAAAAATGTTTCGTGAACTCGATGTCCATCCCCACCTCTTGGAAAATTTGGTCTAAATATTTTTCCACATCTCTGAGTTCATTTCGGTGAATAAACTCGAATAAAAAACCCTCAAATGTTTTTATCCACTCCATTTTGTAATTTATTTTTTTTATGTCTTTGGTAATCTACCCAAAGGTAATGCCCAATCGCCGTAGCATGGTATAAACACAATGTATATACGGCAATAATTTCTGCCACCAACAACTCTTCGATACCCCCCACCCAAAAAAGACTGCCCAATAAAGGGATGGTGTAGAATCGGTATCTTTTATCCGATAAAATAGCGAACAAACAAGCTATAAAAAATAAAACGGCAAAAACATTATGCACCATTCGATAATCTTCTACGGAAAAGGATGTTAGTAGTAATAAGAACACACTCGGTATTTTCCATTTCGGGGTCGCAAACAAATAATAAGCCGTCACCGCATTGGTAAAAATAAAAAGGGGTTGAGCTTGGGTCATCCAGTAATCAGAAAGACTATCTTGAAACCCCTCGGTTACTATAAGTAAAATAGGGGTCAATAAGGTTAATACAATAGCCCCGATTCTCCAAATTCTATCTGTCATCCTTTTTATAGTATAATTCTTTTTCCCACTTTGGATATTGCCTCGACCTCCTCTATGGTTAAATCTTTGGTGTAGTTTCTGCTCAAGTCTAAATAACCCTTGATTTGAGCGGGTAGGTTGTCCACGGATATGATTTTATTTTGTTTCAATTCCATGTTACCCCAAACAATTTTTGTAGGGTTGCTTTTTAAATCGGCGATTTGATTCGAGCTCAAAAACAAATCCCCATTAACCTCCTCGGGTAAGCCCTTCAAATGAGTTAAGTTGTTATATTCCGCATAAATACCCCCACCAATGTCGGGTAATCCCTCTAAGGAGTTTATGTGATTGGCATTAACGTAAAAATTCTTACCCACTTTATCGGGACAACCTTTGATGGTTTTTAATTGACACACACTAGCTCGAAAATCATTCCCCACAATTCGAGGAGACCCCGTCAAATCTTCCAAGTCACTCCCATCCACATCAAAATTTCCGAGTACCTTGTCAAACACCAAAGGAAGCTTGGGGTATTTCAACCCCCTCAAATCAACATCCCCATTCACGGTCACCTCTAAGGTATTGGGGTTGATTTTGAACGATTTGATTTTATGCTCCGATAAAAACTGCTCTATATCCCCGACCGTGCTTAGAGTTGTTGGTTTATCACCTCGACCCACCCCAAGAAAGGATTCTTGGAGAAACTCCTCAAATTTTTGAATGTGTTTCACGCTATTCTTTTTTATTTTATTCTATTATGTCAAAGTACTTATCCACGCTGATTGTGTCTTCATCCCATGCACCATCCCATGAGCCAGTAGTGATATCAAACTCTAGTTTAGGTGTGATTTTTAACCCCCTATCTACTTTGTACTTAAATTCTTGTAAGAAAAGGTGTTCACGAGAACCCTCCACGTTGCTGTGATTGTGTTTGATACAGAACTCAATAGAATGAAATACATCCCGACCATAACCACGTAAATTAACATAAAGACTGTGACCTGCTTTTTTGGCTTTATCGACCACATTTTTGGAAAGACGAATCAATTCGCTTCTCTGCGATGTTGATAGGTTCTTAGTAATAGCCTCAAAACTAGAGCCCACACCTTCATTAATGTTTTCATTCATAAATTTATCAAACGTACTAATGTGTTTCATAATGTTCTATTTTGATTATTTTTCCCTAAAAGTAAACTCGTATAACACAATGCCCCTAATTTCGTTTACCTCGGTATCATACTTAAGACCTAATTCCTCGAAAGCTTTATGGATAGCTCGATTGAAAACAATGGCTCGAACATTTTTCTCCTCATTGGGTTCTCGAACATAATACATTTTTAAACCGCTGACTTGATACCCCCCTTTTTGTATATCTCGGATGGTCTCCACGTTGGCTTTAGTAATGATATCCGTTAGTTCAAAAGGATTATCTAGTGGTACTAATTCAAATTCCTTTTTCATGGTTCGGACATCCCACCTTAGGATATAATTCATTTCGGTGAGATATGTATCTATGGTAAAATCTAAAAGGTAATCATGACCTCCCATTTTAAATCGATACACCCGTGACCCCTCTAAACGAGCCCCCCATTTCAGACCACTGAAATCGGATTTGGGTTTAGGAAGAGCTATTGCCTCATTCAAAGTTTGTTCAAATACTCTAAAGTTCATAATCTATATATCTATTCCATTTCACCACCCTAATCAATTTTTTATTGGGGCATTCTTCCACATTTGGGCACATTTTTAGGGTTATGCGGGTATTTTGATTAATTTTTCCGCCACAATCATACGGGCTATTTTCTGAGCAATCGCCCCATCACTTGGGTAGTGTACCCCCACTTGTTCTCGACTAAAGGCTATTTTAGTACCCCAAGACATAATTTCGGAAGCTAGTTGAGGGTGTTTTTGCGCCATTATTTCCGCTATTAAGTGCACATTCAAACTATGACCACTTGGATAAGAGGCACTACTCGCATCGGTATGAATCAATGGGTATAGTTCTATCCCTAAATAGTAAGCTAACTGATAGGGTCGAGGGCGATTAATAATATCCTTGAGATGAAAGAGTAAAGGCTCGACTTGCTTTTCGAGGTTTTCTAAAACGGTTCGACTGACGGGTATCTGATGTTTTTGCCAAAACTCCCCCCAAAGCAGCAAATAATCTTCCTCGGCTCTTTGAGCAAAAAGAAGTTCCTCGGGAGTGGTCTTAGACATCAAGACTACCAAATCCGCCAATTCTTGCTTAGTGGTTAGGGAGCTGTTTTGGGGGGCACTTTCGATGATTTCCATCCACAAGTTAGGGTGTTGCAGAAACCAATCTTTAATAGGGGATGGGGTGTCGGCAATTTTTTTCTTCTCCGAGGTGGGATTCCCCCATCGAACACTATCTATGGGGTTAAGGTTTATTTGCTCGGAGCACCATTCTTCAAATAATTTCAAACGGGGCATGATTTATTTTTTCTTTGTATCTGCTTGGGCTTTTTCAATCTTTAAGGTATTGATTTCCTCTTGCGTTAATTTTTGTTTCATGGTAATCAACTTTGCTTCCGCCGTATTAATTTGGGTTTTCATTTGGGATAAGTTGGATTTGCTAGTATTGATTTCTTTGCTTGCACTAGAATCTGCACTCGCCGCCTTTTTTTTATATTCTGCCGAACGCTCAATATTCTTTTTCGCACTCTCCGTTTTTCTTTGAAGGTCGATGGCATACTTGGATAAGGTTTGGGTTTTTTGTTGTATTCTTTGCCCAAGAGACTGTGACCTATCCGTCGCCTCCGAAAGCCATTGGTCAAACGTAGAAATATAATTTTTAGACATATTTATTGGTGGTGTATGTTTTATCAACGGCACTCAAGATATCCTTTACTTTAGTTAAAAGAGTTATCGATTTATCATCCCCATCGGTTTGATATTTCTGTTGTAAGAAAATAACATCATTGACGGCGTTTCGTATTAAAGCTCGGTCGGATTTTTCTAAGGCTTTTTGGATAATAGGTAAAATTTGTGCCTCTATATCGGGATGGTTCTTCAACACATCCTCTATTTTGTCCAAAGAATTATCCATTTTCTTCTCGTACTTTTCCTTCGTCTTTTTTTCCTTTTTTTCCGCCTCTTTTCTTTGTTTTTCTAAGGGGTCTTCTTTGGGCTTTTCTACTTTCTTATCCCCACCTTCATCCCCACCTAAACCCAAATCCCCCAAGGGGTCGGCTTCGGTTAGCCAGTCTTCAAATAATTTAACGTATCTCATACTGCTTGTTTTTTAGTATATATTTTTTGTAAATCCCTCGCTTTTGCCGCTTTCTCATATATCTCTTCGGTCACAAACCACATTTCCGCTTTCCTCAAGGAGTCTAAAACATTTTCTTCGTTGACCAAGAAATCCAAAACCCCCGTGTGTGTTCGAATTTTACAGACGATAGCGGGAAAGTCATCTTTACCACTCGCCACCCCATCTATTGCCTTCACAATGTCACTAAAAATAACCTCTCGGTTTTCCTCGACCCACTCGTTAATTTCTTTGTTTGGAATGTACGTGTTCATAGCATTATGATTTTTTTTAACTATATTGTATATATTCAGAAAAATAATAGTTTAAATTTTTTTATGTAATGAAAGCCGAGTTACTTGAAAGTATTGGGTCGGATGGAGGTTTTATTTGGTGTGTCAATAAGCATATTTATTTATGATTTATAACTATTTATTAGGTTCAAATATTTATCCTTTCTTTCTTGAGTGAAAAGTCTAGTATCGGTTTGCACTCCACTAAGTAGTAGTTTCACTGATGTTATATCCCCTAAAGATGCTAATTTTTCGATAACTGAAAAATTTTCAAGTATTTGTAAACTCTCACTAGGTGTTATTGTAGGCTCGATTAATCGATTATCTATCAAAAACATATCGATTAATCGAGCACCAAAGTCTTTATCCATTCTAAGTATATCCTCTTTGGAAGGGGGTTCTAATATTAAATCGTTGGAAAAATCTACAAGATAATCTACGCCTAAATTTGTATATGTCCAATCTTGAGCTTCAATAATCGTATTGAAATTCTTATAAGTCGACCAATCCCCTTTACTTATTTTATAGGTAATCATATTTATTTTTTGCTTTTTATAGTATTCTGAAAAATAGACCTGGTAAGTTCGCCGTACCTGTTGTTACCGCCCCCGATGGGAAAGTAGCCGGTAATGTAGTTGAGTAGGTGGTAGCAACTTGATATCCGGTAGGTAAAAAGTTACCAGCTGAACCTATATCAAGTGTACCAATCACCGTATTATATAAGTTTAATCTATTGTGTCCGTTATATGTTGGTGTAGCACTATTTGAATTGTGAGCTACAAAGTAAGTACCAGCGGATAAAGACAAACTTATGCTTTGTGTTTGCATTGTGTTCACTGCTGCTGTAAACTCAGTTGAGTTAAAAAGTTTAGCATTAGGGTAACCACTAGCTAAAATACTATAAATAGCCCAAGTGATACGAGCAGCAGCATTTGTAGTTGTAGTTCTCATTAAGATTTGATTAATCGTAACATCTCTTTCAATAGTAATATAATATCCTCTTATTGTATTTGTTACTACAACCCCGTTTATTATGTTGTTTGTATAATTTTGTACAAAACTTTGAACTGTTTGTGATGGGTACAAAGTAAACCCTGAGCCTGTTGCTCCCGTAGAACCCGTAGAACCCGTAACCCCTTGAATTCCTTGAGCCCCCGTAGCACCCGTTTCGCCCGTAACCCCTTGAATTCCTTGAGCCCCCGTTGACCCCGTAGCACCCGTTGACCCCGTAGGTCCAGTAGCACCCGTCGACCCCGTGTACCCCCCCGTTGTTATTAATGCCGCAGAAAACCAAGTTCCGCCACTTGCACCATTTATATTTTGTGATGTGGTGTTTCCAGTAAATGCGGTAACTTCTAAATAATCAGTGCTTCCATTAAGATACAATATAATGTCAATTTCTTGACCATAGCCTGAACCTGTTAATATCTGTGATTGTTGAATGGCAGATTGGGTAGTACCGTTCTTTCTTAATTGTATGTTGGTTTGGTTGGTTGTTATTGAACCAGCATCCCACCACACAGCAACTTGGATGTTGTAATAGCCTGCGATATTTGGTTGGAATCTATTAGAAGAAAACCAATTCTGTGGGTCGAAATCATCAACAAGTGTTACAACGGTATCGACTCCGTTTAGTATGGTTTGTGACACGCCGTTTTTATAGGCTTTCATAACATAGTCACCTGCTGATAAATTTGCTGAAGGTCCCGTTGCCCCCGTAACCCCTTGGATTCCTTGAGCCCCCGTAGCACCCGTTGCCCCCGTAACCCCTTGGATTCCTTGAGCCCCCGTAGGTCCCGTAGCCCCCGTTTCGCCCGTAACCCCTTGGATTCCTTGAGCCCCAGTAGGTCCAGTAGCACCCGTTTCGCCCGTAACTCCTTGAATTCCTTGAGCCCCCGTAGAACCCGTAGCACCCGTTTCGCCCGTAACTCCTTGAATTCCTTGAGCCCCCGTTGCTCCCGTTTCGCCCGTTGCACCCGTAGGTCCCGTTGCACCCGTTGCACCCGTAGGGCCAGGTGATACGGATAAGGGTGTACTCGATATTGAATATGTTGAACCCTCGGTTATGAAATCTAAAGTAGATGTTGTTAAAAAATTATTAGAAACGTATATTTTTAAAACTATTCTATCAGTTAGGCTCAATGTAGAAAAAGTAGAAACTCCAGTAACAATAAATAAATCAATTGCACCGATACCTTTGACTGAACCCGTTGAATTGAACAAAAAAGTTTCGGTACCAAGCGTATCTCTTTTATAAGTTTGAATATCTATATCAAATCTGTCGCCATTCGACCCATTAACATAAAGATAATAAGTCCACAAACCAACTGGAAAGAAAACTGAATTAGGGTCACCTGATGGTGTTATGTAGTTCCCTATTAAATTGATTGATGATGGTGGTAATGTAAGTGACACAGTTTGAGCTGTCGCAGTAGTCGGAATACGAGAAAATTCTCGATAACCAGCAATAATCGGGTCGGGAACGCTTTGATTAATATAATACAGAGCACCCGTTGAGTATCCTTGAGGTCCTTGAGCACCATCAGCCCCGTTTGCAGACCAAGATATCGTGTATTCTAAAGAATCGGTTAGGCTACCGTTTGTGACTAAAGGTGTGACACCGAAATCTGAATGCCCAACGGAAGAAGAAATTGTATTAATAGAATATATGGCTATTATAGAGTTATTCCCAACTTCAGTTATTTGTAAATAAAGTGGTTTGCCTTGTCCAAATACTAAAAATGCGGCATCTAACCATTGTTGGTAGTCAACGCTGTTTATGTCATCACTACTAATAGAAATACTAGATATAGCAGATAATGTGAGGGAATCCGATGAAAAGTTTTTAGTACCAGGGTTACCAGGCGATGAGGTAAGGTTTGTAAAAAACCACCTTCCGCTGCTTGACCCATCATTTCCATAAATACCCGTTGCCCCCGTAACCCCTTGGATTCCTTGAGCCCCCGTTGCTCCCGTAGGTCCCGTAGCCCCCGTTGAGCCTGTCGGTCCTTGTGGTGGGGGTAATGGCGTAATAACAAAACTATAATTCGTTGAACCTTCTGAATAAAATGTGACGGTATCGGTTGATAATGTATTATTGGTTGCGATTATTTTAATAACAAAGCGGTCGTTGATGTTTAAAGGTGTCGGTGATGGATTAATTAAATCCGTAATAATCATCAAAGGTGACCCTGAAATAGTGGTTGGTAAAGTAACTAATTGTAAATCAGAAGAGCCAAAAAAGGTTTCTGTTACACCATCCCAAGTATATACGTCAGCATTGATAGTATATGAGCCGCCGTTTGTCGAGTCTAAATGTATGTAAAATGAAATCAACCCCGATGGTAATTGTGTAATACCCGGGTCGCCAATATCGGTTATAAATTCTTGTATTATGACTGTGTTTCCAGCATTAACGGAAGCCGATGTAGAAACTTCTGATAAACCCGTCGGTATTGGACTGATTTCTTTATATCCTGCGCTTGGTAAAGGTGGGTCTCCTGCATTGGATAAATTAAAATAATATAGTTTCCCAGAACCAAAACCTTGAGCCCCCGTTGCCCCCGTAACCCCTTGGATTCCTTGAGCCCCCGTAGGTCCAGTAGCACCCGTTTCGCCCGTAACCCCTTGGACTCCTTGAGCCCCCGTTGCACCCGTTGCCCCCGTAACCCCTTGGATTCCTTGAGCCCCCGTAGGTCCAGTAGCACCCGTTTCGCCCATAGCACCCGTAACTCCTTGGATTCCTTGAGCCCCCGTTGCTCCCGTTGCTCCCGTTTCGCCCGTAGCACCCGTTTCGCCCATAGCACCCGTTTCGCCCATAGCACCCGTAACCCCTTGGATTCCTTGAGCCCCCGTTGCACCCGTTTCGCCCGTAACCCCTTGGATTCCTTGAGCCCCAGTTGCACCCGTAATCCCCGTTGCACCCGTAGGTCCCGTAGCCCCCGTTGACCCCGTAGGTCCCGTAGCCCCCGTTGAGCCAGTTGCTCCTTGACCTCCCGTTGCCCCCGTAGTACCCGGTGAGCCTAATGATTGCCACGCAAAACCGTTCCATTCCCATGATTCTCCCGTGGGTAGGGTGTATATTTGCCCAATGGTGGGCGATGAAGGAAAAACTATTGCCATATTATATAAAGAAGCTTAAATTTGCAGATGAACGTAATTTAACATTATTGGCGGTCGTGGTGACACAAAGCCAAACCTCTGTTTGCGTGCCGTCTATTCCTAGACCAGGTCGTAGTATATTATCTTTGAATTGAAAGTTATCTACTTGCGTAGTGTTCCCCGTACCTAAGAAAGATGCTATAGTTGTCCCCGAAGCAGAAACCGTGACCGTTCCATTACCTAATTCATAATCAACTGGTGTATTAGTGATATTCACCCACCCACCAAGCGCACCCGAAAGGGTGGGATTGAGCTGAATAGTGAAAAAACAATCCGTACCCGCTGTTCCGATTAAAGATTGGATATCCGAAAGCGTAATATTAGCACCCGAATAACTCGAATTGAGCCTATATCCAAAGAGTGGGTATGTTCCCGCTACCCCACAAGTAATTTGATTGAAACCATTTATAGATGTGGATTGCTGTAAATTATTAATAGAACCCTCTAATGAAACTTGGGCACAAATCATATTGAATGTTCCCGACCCACCTACACTGCGAATTTCATACCGAATGGGTTGGTTGGGTGATTTCATATAAACTGCGGTTAAGCTATCTGCACCTGTGTGGGTATCCAAAAGACGGAATGTCCCGTCCACTACCATCCCAAAACGAACTCGACCTACCCCTAACCACTGAAAATCGGTAACCATCAATTGTGTCTTGGTTAAGTCAAGAAGGGAGAAGTCGTATTCCGTAGTCAACCAAGATGTGGAGGGTGATGAATGAATCAGAGTCCCACTTTGCCAAATTTGAAAGGAAATAATACCCGTACTTCCATCGCTTTCTAAGAAATACCCATCGAAACTAGAGTTGTAAGGGGCGACCGTAGTGGTGCTAAAGTACCCCACCCTTTTGATAACATTGGTTTCTAATTGCAAGTTTCCAAAACTAGCTTCCATGATTTGACCCTTCCCTGGTTGGTAGATACCTCGTGAACGAGTTTGGCGAATTACATACTCATTATTGTTAGTAACTGCCATCGCCACTTGTGAATTAGTTGCCGACCAAGTAGCTGTTGCACCCACTCCACTCACCTTTTGGTCGACTAAGAGCGGTAAGTTATCATAAACGTGTTTGAGTTCAATGAGTGAGGTGACACTACTCACCCTTAGTCTACCAAAGGCATCTAAATCCCCCGTATCGGCATACCGTATTTTATTACTATAAGTATAGGACATATTGTGTTATATTGTTTTCCAAGAGTTATTTCTAAAAAGAAAAGTGAGGGAGATTCTTTCCAATTGCATTAAAATATCGGCATTCCCATTAATTAACTGACCCCCACTTCCTTGAACCAAAATACCCCGATTGAAATTGGACACCCCTCCGACTTCATCGGCAATTGTCAAGAATCGACCATCATCGGTAGGTGATGTACCCAAAGGTAGGGTTATGGTACACAAACCACTTGTATAAACCACCCCGTAATATTCATAAGTAAAGGTTGGGGCGTAAGTTGCCGTGTTGATAAAAGTAGTTTGGTAGGTAACATTACCCAATTGGGTAGGTTGCATCCAAAGATAATTGACCCCATCATACACCCACACATACTCAATTCCATTATCACTATCAATCCACCGAGCACCCAAAATAGATGGGTTGGGGGAGGGTGGGCTCTGTTGAAAATAAAATTCGGTATATCCAGTTGCCCCCGTAACCCCTGGGATTCCTTGAGCCCCCGTTGCCCCCGTAACCCCTGGGATTCCTTGAGCCCCTTGCGGACCTGTTGCTCCCGTTGCCCCCGTACCCGTACCACCACCCGTTAATAATTTTAGAGTACCATCCAATCTTTGTAACCACAAATCTTCGGTGTCCCTTTTATACAAAATATACTGAACCCCTCGGCTCGGTACATTGACCGTGTACAAGGTGACATAGCCGTAATTTTCTAGGGGCGTGGGCATATGTTTTTTCTTTTATATATCAAAAAGAAAAACCCTAACAGTCGTAGGGTTTTAACTAATTTAAATACTTCAATAAGAAAGTTTGGTATTAATATCCTAACCTTTTACATTTATCTGGATTTTTTTGACCCCATTCCCACTCAAATTTAGCATTTCTTTCATAAAAATTATCAGACTGACCCCATGATGATTGTTTTTGTATTGCAATACCATAAGGTTTAAATTCTTCCCAACTCATGTCACATCTTAGTTTTGGCATAGAGTCAATTATATATTGTCGTGCTAAAATTATTTCCTCATGGTCACGTTCATTAGGTTTTTTGTCTGGTGCTACATCATTAGCTTTTTCAATGGCATCTTCCAATGATAATTTTGTTTTTTTATTTTCATTCAAAAACTCTCTTATTGTAGTTTTAATGAAGTTCTTTGATTTTTTATCTTGTTCCATAATATTAATTTTTTTTATATATAAATATTTGAAATTAAATTTTCCACCACACATTTTTAAAAAGTTTTTATTCGAGTTTCAAACAAACATTCTGCCTTATAAACTGTACTGTGTATAACAACGTGTATAAAACATAGCCAATTAAGGTATATGGTTTATATCAAGTGTTGTGTGTGGCTACGTTTCATACACGCAGCCGTTATGTGTAATAAAAATTATTTAAAAATTATCCACCGCATATTTTTTAATATCACTACATACCTTTGATATTATATTGCGATTATGATGAACTATGTCATAATCATCATAAGATAATAATCTTGTGTGTTCAATACTCATTATGCCACTTGCACCATAACCACCACCAATTTGCTGTGTTCTTGGATTATTCCTATAAACACCTAAACTATATTTATAACCTTCCATTCCACCATATGGCGATTTTTTTAAACTCCCATGAACTACTAAAATTAGAGAATTATCTTTTAACATTTCTTTATACATAAAATGTTTATCCCCTTTATCAGTTATCTCACCATCACCAATTAATTCAAGTGATTCTTTAAGTGCTTTAACACCACCTTTACGTTCACTACCATAATGGAATTTTACCCAATTATCTTCATTATATTCATCTTTATATTGTTTTTCATATTTATAAAACAAATTTCGTATAGCATAATCTTTAGATAAATCTAAACCCTCGTTTATTTTTTGTTCGCTCAAAAACTCATTAATGGTAGTACAAATTATTTTTTTCATAATATTAAAATTTTTAATGTGTTTCATGAATATTTTACAACAAGTGCAAAGCGTACTGGTTTTTCTTTAACCACTCTTTCTTGTATTTCGCACCGTAATAACCCGAAACCCCTAACAATCCACTCAAGTGTACATAGCCCTCATCTTCTAATTCCGTCATAATATCTTCGGCAAATTCTAATATTTTATCTTCGATACTCGCTTGTTCGATTGCCGTATTTACCGCACCGATGTATTTTTTCTGCAAGCCGAGGTCTTGGTATAAATCTTCTTCGGAAGTAATGCCCAATAAAGACCAATTTTTATCTGCGATATCCATTAGGGTGCTCGCAATTTTCAGAGCATATAAACTAGCTTCGTTTAGGTGTGCGCCCTCTGATAAAAAGTCTTCAAAATTTTTAATGTGTTTCATATCTATTCTTTTTTTATTTTTTATTAATACTGAGCATAAGGGTTGCGGACATCTATTTTACCTTGATTCAGTAATTGTGCCGTTTTTTTATCCTCCCCTTTTTCTGCCGCAATCACGGGCATTTGGTCACGAGGTGGGGCATCCGATGGGGGTGGGGTGCTTTGAACCAAAGCCAATGCTTTTTGTAATCCCGTTTCTCCTCCGATACTTTCCAACCAAGATAGGGCTTTCTCTCTATTATAAAATTTGGTATCCATGTAAGTGCCTTGTTCGATACACGCCATGGCATCTTGCACACTCGCTTTAAAGATATTAAGGTCACCACCTTTAGGTTCTCCTCGGCGTTCGTTCCCGAAAGCATCCCCTAAGGCTCGAAGTACGGGAATCAAATCCCCAATATTTAAATCGGATTGGAAGCCTTTAATTATCGCTCTAGGGTTGTTAAAGAGGGTGGCTGCCCATCGATGATGTCCATCTAAAATATAGTTATCTTTAGAGATAATAGCCCCAAGTTCTCCGCCTTCGACCCCTCCGATTGCCATACCCAAGGATTTGCCGAGATATACGGCATCTTGTGAGGGTTTCAGTTTCATCGCAGGTATCCCCACGGGTTTCGTGCGTACCACATCGTCCATTTTTTCTCCATCCATTTCACCCTTATTGGTGAAGATTTTCGCTACGACCGAAGTAATGGGGTTGGGAAAATTTTCGATATTAACCTCTTGCTGAGCTAAAACAGACTCTTGGACGGTTAGGTGTGTTTGAGTATGTGTTTGGATAAACTCTTGAAATGATTTCATATAAGTGACTATTTAATTTTTTTTAAACAACTCGCAACACAACGATACTGCTGAGCGGTTTGCCCCACCCCCGTTTCGGAGTTGTGAATTTCAAAACGAATTGTATTATCTTCAAAAGCCACAATTCGACCTTTTTTTCCATAACAGCCCATATTCGGGTCGATACACACTACACTATCCCCAATTTGAAAACGAGCATTGCTTTGATGGAGGTTCATATATTGAGCATAATTAGGTAGAATCCAATTTCTATTATGGTAATCACCCCGAGGTCGCATCCAACTATCGGTACGGTCTTCCTCAATGACTAAATCAGAGTGGAATTTTTTAAGCTCGTCTTGGTCGCCCGACTCATCCGAAACCTCGGAAAATGTCCCAATAGTTCCCGAAACCGAAACATTACCCATTCCTAATGTATTGGAAAGGGTGGCATTCCAAGCGGTTTGGTCTTCATTTAGAAACTCTTTGTATGTTTGGATTATAAATTTCATAGTATGTGTTTTTTTATTCCGATTGTCTCATTTGAGCTAAATTATCGTTCGACAGTTCCACCAAAATGATATCGGTGTTTTTATACGCCTTAATTTCGATACTTTTAGGTCTTAATTGTTTTTTAATATACTCTATATATATCTTTGTTCGGCGGCGGTCGTTTGGATAGTTATAACTCGGCTCAATCCTCATTCTCTTAATAACATCATTTTGATTATAGGTGAGGAGGTAATCTTTGACTATTTTGGTAACGGTTGCCATTACGCCGAATAATTCCCCTGCGTTGGTCACGACGGTACTGCTTCCATTAGCTGTAAAATCAATTTCCATTTGGTCACCAGTACAAAAAATATCCACAGTGTATAAAAACCCTGTGGGGGTGGTGAATTGATAAGAAGCGTAATTGGGGGGTGTGCCATAAGAACTCGCCTTTAAAGTCACATAGTTATAAGGGGGGTGTGAGGCATCCCCTATTTCATATAAACGACCCATTTCGGATTGTTCTCTTAAATATTCTTCAAAATTGGAAACGAAAGACATTGATAGTTCTTTATTGTAATTTAATGCTTATTCATGGAATAGTTTCTTCGCAAAACATAGGTGTACATAATATGAAACCCTAAAGTGTTCAAGAAAGCAAATGCCCCCACAATCAAAAAAATATCCATTACTGTTAAAATATGGCAATACTCCACGCCCATCAAAATAGCAAAAAACAAAGAGGTGTAAACCCCCACTCGATTGAGTAAATTGGCAGCGTGCCAAATATCAGTTGTCCAAACTAAAAGGGTGGAAAATAAATATTGCATAAAAAAATTAAAGAAACGTATGATAGTGTTAATACTTACTTGAAGCGGTTTAAACGAATGGGTTGACCGATATTTAATACATTCACACCTATACTTTCGTGTCCATGTTCGGTCTTTGCTCCCCCAAAAGCCATCAATTTTATAACGGCTGAATATGGAATGATACCAATGGGAGGTATCCGAAACAATGTCCGCAATGGCTTTGCCCGTGAAAGTCATGGTGACGGCGAATAAAAAGGCGACTAGATAGAATAACATTTTACCAAAGTTTAATTATTTTACCCAAGATGTACACGAGCATAGCACCAGTGAGTACGGTGGTGAGTACACTCCATATCATAGGTATTTTTTGTACATCCCAAAGATGAAAAAACACACCAATCGAAAATCCTAAAACTAAAATAATCGGTATCAATTTCTGCCAAAAAAAGGCTAAGAATTTAATTATGTATGATAGATTCATAAAAAAGAGCTATTTTTAAAACTTTTTCTTTGGTTTGGGTATAAAAAGTATAGGTACTTTAAGGTGGGTAAAGATTTCTTATAGTACTTAGGCTTTTCTTATATATCAAAAAGGGAGCGTGTAAAAATGAGAGAATAAAAAAACAGACGGGGAATGTCTGTTTTGCTATTTAGGACTAACCCCTAAAATTAGGGGTTTTTATATCGGGACTACTTCTCTGAGCGGGGGTGTCGGGTTTAATAAAAAACGGAGGGCGTTGTATATCCACAAATCCCCCATCTGCCTCTATTTTCAGATAACACCCTCTATTCGCAGAGTATTGATAGAGGATTTCTCCCTCTTGGGGTGGTCGACAGCCATATTGATAGCTTTCGACTATCATGGCTCTCCATTGAGCGATTTCGTTTTCGGGGGCATCTTGAGGTTGATATTTAACCTCTTGGGGGTTGTTTCGATTGATATAGAAAAAGGGTTGGGATACGGAAATAATCATTTGAATGTGATTTAAGGGTGGTAAAAATTATATATCCTAAGGGCGATTCGTTATTTGGTGAAACCAAGTCAAGACTTGTTCTCGAAATTGGTTTAGACTGCCGTTATTATCTATAGCCCAGTCGAAAGGAAAATTATCTAATTGGGTTTCTGATTCATTAGTATGTATCGCAGCCTCCGTATTTAATAACTTACGATTTACTCGAAGAACCAACCCCCCTAAATCTTGGAGAGCTTGGACTTCGTTTTCAAATCGTATATCGGGAACGAGCACGAAACAATCGGCAGCTAAATGCTTACTAATTTCCCTTTGGGTGGCTAAAACCCAAATATTAGGGTGAATGCTATTGCGCCCCAAATCTGTCGCCAATCGAATGAGTAAATCTCGAGGGGTAAGTTCTTGACGCTCCCAAATACTATTCGGGTGGTGTGCACAATAAGATAAGGCTTCGGACTTTTTCGAAAAAAGGCGACACCCCTCAAGGGGGGTCGTGACTTTCCATACTATCCAATCCGACCCTAATTTAGTTTGTTTAAATTCTCGGTTGTTGAGCATCTCCACCGAAACCCCTAGAACCAAAGCCACGATTTCTTTCACCTTATCGGCAAATCGAACCGTTTGGATTCGAGATGGTGGGATGTTTTGTTCTATCCAGTGTTGTCGAATCCATTCAGCCGCCGTATCCTTACCGCTGCCCATTTTGCCACTAAATCCTAACAGCATACTCATTATTTATTAGAAAAATTGATGTTTATATCGTTATGGGCAGTTGATGCTACCACATCAAACACCATAAAATACTGTATTTGGGTTAATTTTTTTGAAAAAAAAATGATATCTATCTTATAGAACTTTATTAGTAGAGTTTTAAAAAAACTTAAAAAAATTAAAAAAAATGGCAACATTATCTACGGGCGAAATTAAAATCGGTATTAAACCACTTGAAAATTTTGTACTACTCCCAGATTCAGTACAGTATAAATTTCTTAGGAGGGGTATTAGACCACTTGTCCTTTCTTATACAACAAACCCCGATGCAAAATTTGTATATTTAAACCCTAATTTAATTACAAGGGTTACCTTGAATGTGGGGGTTTTTAATAATGGAAAAACGGATTCGGATATTCACATAGTTGAATTTTCAGAATCTAGTGGAAGAGTTGCTACGTTTGCTATTGACGATAGAGGTCTTGAAATACTTGGTGGTAAAAACCCAAATAGCGAGGGTGAGGTCGCTGTGTGACCCGCAAGATAATTCATAATGGGTCACAAATATAAGTAAAAAAGTTGACATCCCAAAGGAAATGTCAACTTTTTTTATTATCAACCAATCAAACTAACCCCCTATAATAAATTAAATAATTGTTTTTTAATAAGACCCGATATAAGATGTTCCGTTAAAAACAAAGTCGATTTGATTATATGCAATATCGGGCAATACCACATCTTGTAAAGTTGGGGCTATCCCACCTACCCACTCTACTTCATTAGGCCAGGTCACAGTTCGAATCCCCACAAGTTCTTGTCGAAGCAACAAACTAACTTTTTGACCTACCACCCCATTAGTGAAAGTTAAAGTGGGGTTATCATCTAAATTGAGCTCTTGTATAGCTGCATCTGACCAATTTATTTCTGTTGTTGTTCCGCTGTTTCCCAAGTTTTGATAAGAGGCTTGGAGATAAAGCAAATTATCATCCATTTCTTCAATGGTGAGTTTCGAACCCTTGGCGTTCGGTCCGTACTGTCTTGTAATTAGAGGCATTGACTATAATTTTTTTTAATAAGAACCGATATAATCCGTTCCATTGTAGATGAAATTGATTTGATTATAAAAAGGTGTAATCCCATTAGTAAGACGAGCAATACGTCCTATACTGATTCCGTTATAATCAAAGAAACTCCCCACGCATACTATCTTACCATCGAGTTGGATGATAAGGGAGTCTATCGCATCATTAAAGCCCGACCCAATCACAAAATTTACATCATTCGAGCCGTCATTATTTAAACGTGTTAAGGAATTAGTAGATGTCCCATCATAGTCTGTAAAATACCCCCCACACACTAGTTTTCCATCGGATTGTGCCCCAATAGAGTTAACGACGCTATCAAAACCACCCCCCGAATTGAAACTACCGTCAACCATTCCATTACTGTTGAGTCGAATAATTCGGTTTGCTGGCGTGCCGTTGTAATTAGTAAATGTTCCACCACATATTATTTTCCCATCGACTTGTATTTTTATAGTTAATGGGTAATTATCAAAACCACCCCCCGAATTGAAACTACCGTCAACCATTCCATTACTGTTGAGTCGAATAATTCGGTTTGCTGGTGTGCCGTTATAGCTACTAAAATTACCAACGACAATAACCTTACCGTCAGATTGCAGTTCCATATCGTAAACAATACTGTTGAATCCTATACCAAAATTAAAGGTGTCATCAATAGTTCCATTACTATTTAAACGAACAATGTTACTAACCGCTGTTCCATTATAATCCGTAAAACCACCACCCACTAAAATTTTTCCATCCGATTGAACTGTTATTGAAGAGACCGAAGACTTCCCACCGCTGAAACCACTACCCGTATTAAAAGTATTATCTATTGACCCATCGCCGTTCAGTCGGATAATGCAACTTAGTAAAGTACCATTATACCCACTGATATTCCCACCTACTAAAATTTTACCATCGGACTGAAGAGCTAAAGTTAGTGGTGTTTTTACAAATCCCGAGCCGATACTAAAAGATAAATCTTTCGCCCCATCGGGGTTTAAACGAACTATTCCAGCATAAAGATTATTATCGTATGTGGAAAAATCACCCACAGCTATTATTTTCCCGTCGGGTTGTAAAATTACATCATACACACCGTTATCAAAACCATCGCCCGTAATAAAACTATTATCCAATGAAATAACGGGGTTTATATTTTGTAAAGATGGGATGTCGCTATTGTTCCAAATCACCTCGTTCGGCCAGGTCACGGTGCGAGTTCCCGATAAGGTTTGGCGCAGAAGTAATTTAGATTTTTGCCCAATAACACCATTGGAAAAGGATAAACTGGGGTCGTTATCTAAATTGAGTTCTTGGACACGAGCTATTTCCCAATCCACGTCCGTATTGGTACTCGAATCCCCGATATAATTATAGGCGGCTTGTAGGTAAAGCAAATTATCATCCATTTCTTCAATGGTGAGTTTCGAACCCTTGGCGTTCGGTCCGTACTGTCTTGTAATTAGGGGCATTTGTATATTTGGTTATTTTTTAGAAAGAACCGATATAATCCGTTCCGTTGGATACAAAATTGATTTGGTGATAACCAGGCTCGGGTTCGGATAGAATTTGAGCGATACAACTACAAGGTATGGAAGAATAGCTACCGAACCCCCCACCCATAATAAGTTTATCCTCTAAACCGACAGCGGAAGACCACACGGTGAAATCAAACCCCGTTTCGTTGGTACTGAAATTGGTATCCACTTCCCCATTATCTAATAGTAACAGAAGACGGTTATAATTTGTGCCATTGAAACTAGTAAAATCACCCCCCACTATCAAGGATGCCCCATCATCAAAGGAGGAGATAGTTCGGGGGTATCCCCCAGCAAAGCTACTCCCAATATTAATAGCAAATTTGTTACTGATGATGCCATTCTCTTGAACGTTAGTAATTCGGTTAGCGGATACCCCATTATAAGAGGTGAATGCCCCACCGATAACTATCCGCCCAACGAAACCCAAAGCTATGGTAAATACCGAGGAATCAAAGCCCGAACCCGTATCGAAACCGTTATCTATCGTTCCATCACTATTTAAGCGGATAATCCGATTGGCGGTCACCCCATTATAAGAAGTGAAATCCCCACCTACAAGAATTTTTCCATCGGTTTGGATTTTGATGACTCGAACTGGACTATCAAAACCCGAACCCGTACCGAAACCGTTATCTATCGTTCCATCACTATTTAAGCGGATAATCCGATTGGCGGCATTGCCGTCATAAGTCGTAAAGTCCCCACCTACGAGAATTTTATCATCCGATTGAATTGCCACTGTGGTAGTAAAGACCCCGTTAAAACCCGACCCCGACGTAAAAGAGTTATCTAAGCCACTTGTGGCGTTTAGACGAGCGATTCGATTAACGGGCACGCCCCCATACGAAATAAAAGTACCAACACACAGTATCTTCCCATCAGATTGTATCCCAATAGAATTGACCCCGCTGTTAAACCCAATCCCCGTAACAAAGCTGTCATCGATTGTCCCATCGGCATTTAGTCGGGCAATTTTATTTCGAGTTTGACCATCATATGTGGAAAACGTACCCCCACAGAGGATTTTTTTATCCGCTTGGACAGCGAGAGCGAACACTAAGTTATTAAATCCCGAACCGCTGTTAGTGGTGAACGTGGTATCTAAATTACCCTTCATCGGCACATGAACATCCACGGGGGTATCATTATTCCAAATGACATTATCTGGCCAGGTAACGCTCCGCACTGCCGCACCATTATTATAGATAAGTAAGGCAAGGTCTTGACCTGGTTCCGCATTGGCGAAGGTCAAAGTCGGGTTGTTATCCAAGTTTATTTCTTGAATATCATAATCCGCCCAATCAATTGTGGGTATGGTACTGCTGTTTCCTAAATCGGTGTATGAACCTTGTAGGTAAAGCAAATTATCATCCATTTCTTCAATGGTGAGTTTCGAACCCTTGGCGTTCGGTCCGTACTGTCTTGTAATTAGGGGCATTTATATTTTTGTTATTTTAATCTGATTACTCAAAGTAGTCATCTACATAATCATCTACATAATTGTTGATACCTACATTAGGGGTTGAGCGAGTATAGGAAATCGAAACTCGAACATCGTAATATTTGCCAGGTTCGGATTTACCTAAACCCAAATCTAAGTTACACAAGGCATCTAAATTATTGGTGGTGATATGCCAAGGCATAATCAAATTTTGCCCCACCCCATTTAAAATGTGATACGTGGTCACGTTAGTCGCATCCGTTTGGGTGGATTTGTTGGTGACCAAAACAATCAAATTGTCATTGAAATTGGTTGGGTTGATACTACTTGAAACCCCAACCACCTCAAGCATAAGGTAAGCCTTGTTGGTAACCTCTAGGGGGATACCTGCGGTCATAATGGCATCGGCTATGACATTAGTGGTGGCATCATTAACCCAACGGGGTCCACCCACCACTCCGTTACTAACTCGAAGGGTCTTTACATACAATAAAGAATCCGAATTAGAGCCGCCTAAAAATTCGGAAAGTATCGAACCCCCTTCGGTGGTTACTTGGATTTGGTTAAAATAATTAGTCATAATGGGATAGGTTTTCTAGTATATATTCAAAAAAAGCAACACAAAACCACATTTAGAAGACCCGCACAAAAAAAGCACATAACCTTAGTTATGTGCTTCGTCTGTTTTTAGATGCTTATATTCTTAAATCTTCCCAATAAAGTACACCAATTTCGGGTCTCTTTGCACTTTGCGGCGAAAGAAACTCAAGATACTTTGTTTGGTGATGTTGCCGTTCGCATCCACATTGGCGGAATTGGCGGCTTTAATACTCTGGGTGGCGGGGTAAGGGTTGCCGTGGTGTTTATACCAAGCGGGGGCAAAGTTAATGATAAGTAAATCAATAAACTCGTGCATCCGACCCGACCTTTGTTCGGTGATTGCCCACATTCGAAGGGCTAATTGTAGTTGTTGGACGTGGTTCATTTGCAACAACTGCTCGGTAGTTACCCCCAAGACTCGTCGAGCATCTGGACCGAACATCGTCAAACCCATAAACACCCCCGAAACGGAGGTCGTACGCAAACCCGATTCTTGATAAAAAGATAAAAGGAGAAATCTCCAATCCATATTACGCTCAACTCCAAATTGCTTGGCAATTTTCACGAATTCCGCCCGTTCCGATTCGGGTATTAAAAGCAGCAGCTCTCGGACTTCGGGATGCTCGGTTTCCACCGAGACCACTTTAGTGGGTTTTGTTGTTCGTGCTACTATAAAACCATTCAAGCACGAAAAAGGGACAAATAAAGAAAACACTAAAAACAGACATAAAGAATAATTTTTCATAAGCAACAATTTTTGTAGTTATATATCAATATAACAAAAGTGAAAAATTCTTTTTACTTCGGGGGTAAAAATAACACAAAAAAAAGGAATAACCAAAGATTATCTCTTTTTTTTCTTTTTTCAACTATAAATATCGTTATCACCCACATCCCAAGACCCGTCATTTTCTATGGATTTGATTTGGTGCGGCTCGAATACAATATACTCACTCCCGTAGATTACCCCATCATAACCCAATTTTTGAATAACTTGGGTTACTTCTCGACTTCGATTCCCCAAATCCGTTATCCAATGTAACGATTGATGCAGCGGAAAATCCTCCTCGAATATCAAATCTCGCTCCTCGATACCCCACCCATTCAGCACCTCAAGTACATAATCGGGCACACCGTCGGCTTGTTCGGTGGTGTATTCGAAAATATCCGTCAACTCATTTAAATCTATCGAAACCTCCGAAACTTGATGTTGTGCCAAAAAACGCTCCCACCCTTTGGCGTAACCGTATTGGTGTAACAGCCGTACAAATTTGGCGGCTAAGGGTTCTTTAGGCTCTAAAGCCCGAATCAATGAGTGGACATCTAAGCGAATTTTAACTAAATCATCAATCCCCGACACCCCCGCCTTTTTCAAGGCTTTAATTTCTTCGGGTGTACCCCGAAAGGGTTTTTGGATGTTTAGATAACAACCTAAAACTATCGAGCCGTACTGTTTAGCCTCTCGGGCATCATCGGAAAAATAAAAACCATAACCATAGTGACCCAAGTTTCCGCTGCCTTTGCCTATTTGGTTGATATCAAAGTTACGAAAATCTATATTTGTGCCGTGATAGCAAATTTGTGGTTTCCCTCGCTCCACTACTTGAGAACCTTGAAACCACTTCCGAAAAGCGGCATTCAAAGGGGCGGTAGTTTTCTGACTTTCTTGCAGAAAGGTGATAAAATCATTAAAGTGTTTTGGCATCACGTTTTATTTTTTTACTCTAAAGAAAATAAACATACTCCCACTTTCTCCCAATCAGCGGGGACTAATTGGAAAGCTTGCCGAAAGGTCGTGCCCGTGGTAAGGAAATCATCCACTACACAAATGGATTTTGATGTGGGTGTGGGAAAATCTAAGTAAAGGAAATCGGACACACCCTCTCGATGACTCTTTGGGATGCTTCGGATTTTAAACAAGGGGTCTTTTTTCTTAAACCCCGAGGGTATATAAGGTTTGCCCACAGAGGTAGCTATATTCTGACTCAAGGGGGATTGGGATTCGATAGAAATCCATAATTCGGCTGCCATCAATTCTCGTATTTCGGCACATCGCCGACGCACCTCACCCCAAAAAAGTTTCAAATATTTTTGGTTGGGGGTGGGATAGCCCGAAGAACCCTTTAATCCTAATAAGGCTTCTTTATGGGTGTGGTAATCCAAAGCCCCAAATAAAACATACACGGGCACACCCCCAATCATTTTTTTGGAGGTGGAGCTGTAGGGGGGTCGTACGACCACTTCGCCTTGTTGGATATCTATATCCTCTTGTAGCTCCCACCGATTAAAATTTGGGGTGTGCTTTATCATGACTGAGGTGAACGGGTCATTTCCGAACCCCAACCCGTTTTTTGGAAACCTTTTCTTTTATACCAAGCCATCAGTTGAGTTTTATTTAAACCCTTGGTTGTTCCATAAGGTTTGACATCCAAAGCCAAGGTAACTTGATATTGGTCGGCTAATTGGGTTATAGTATCTAAAACTTTAGAAGCCTTGCCTTGTCCTCGGACATCGGATATGGTTAGGATATTTAACCACACCATTCCATCGAAAACGTTGGCATTGACTATTACATCATCATCTATAATAACATCTCGAGGGTCGATGAAACTAGGTGACCCCATTTTTCGAATACTATCAACTAATTGGTTTAAGTTATCTTGTTGTTCCGAGATGTTGGTGGATTCGGTCAACCAAACCTCATAAGGCTTTATTTTCATTTTTCAAAAGTTTTTTGAGTATAAGTGATGGGCTGTTCAAACTTTTGTTCTAATTGTCGAACTTCATGTTTTATCTGATGCTTATCCAAATGACCACCCACTTGAATCACCCAAACTAATTGACCATTCACAAAAAATTCATAATGTGTCCACTGATTGGCTTTCATTCTTCCTTCGGAGAGGAATTTCGCAGCTTTAAAATCCTCGAAATTATCAATAATAGATTTTTTGTGAGTCATAGTAGAATTTTTTTTTAGATTGCTATCTTACTGTAGGTCGTTTGTTTTATCTCTTGGTGATTTTAACGATTTTACTATTATCAGTATAGACCACCACTGTGTACACACCCGAGGGTAAATCTCGAATATCTATCTCTATGCCACGAAGCACCCCGACTTGGAATTTTTCTTTTCGGACTACTTGCCCCGAGCTGTTGATAATTTCGGTGGTACATTCGCCCAAATAAGAGCCAAAATTAGTGATATTTAACATATCATCCTCGACGGGATTGGGATAGACCACAACCCCACTGCTGCGGTTATCATCCACGGCGATAGCAGAAATATCCGAATAGTGATATACTTGACCATCATACATTTTTAATCGATAATAGGTGAAACCGTGATACATGGGTTGTGCATCTATAAATTCGTAATCATTCCGACCCGTACCAAAAGATGTCACCACACCGATAGAATCAAAGGTGTATCCGTCATTGGATTTCTCGATAACGAAATACTCCGCTAAGGATTCCGTACCCGCACCCCAAGTAATCAAGGCTGTGCGATTTTCTTTTTTATACTCCGCTCCAAAATAAATCAGTTCGATGGGCAGTAACCCACAATCTAAGATGGCAGTTCCCCCAAAATTAAGGGTATATCCATTTCCCGTGTTGGATAACCACTCATCTACTACTAAGATGTAGGTCTGACCCGCTACAACATTCATTTGGGCTAAAAACCCATCCCCCGCTACATCTTCAATCAAGTCTAATGCCGTGTTATCCGTTCCCGTATTTCCCGTATTCCCCGAATCGGAGCATCGAAGTGGCGCACCTAAACTCCCACAAGAGGCGTTCGGACCGAAAATCGCAAAATCATAATCATCCGTATTTGTTTGGGGGTCGATTAGGAAAGATAGTGTCCCCGAGGTTAGTACCGTAAAGGTGTACCAATTGCTGTGATTTTCCCCACCAGCGGGGCAAGCGTTTGGGGCACACCCCTCGGAGATTAAACCTGGACCCCTAGAGTTGACATTATTGGTAATATTGGAACAGATAGGGGTTGCCCTTGAGCAGTCGTTATTATCGGTTGCATTCGGACCGTTCCCCACGGTGGCGCAAGGAACACAAGATAAGGTTGCCGACCAACCCGATGCCGTAACCGAGTTATCCGAGGTGAAGCGAAAGGTTAAACACCCACTTGGGTTGTTTGCCGTGAAACTAAAGGGGGTGGCGAGGTTGCCCGAAATGCGCCCAAAGGGGACGGTGGCGGGCGGTGTGGTAAAGACGGGGGAATTCTGAGTTGCCCCATTACCTACGGTTAAAAAATCGAAAGTCGCCTCCGTGTTAAATTGGGTAAACCGAGCTCGGACACAATTACCCACAACACTTGGACAAAACACCCGATAAACCCCACCCGTAATGCTATTGGAGTAATTCCCTAAAGAACCCCCGTTGTCTACATAAGTCCCACTACAAGTGGACACCAAACAATGAGTAACTCGCTCGTTGCGAATACCCGTAGTTCCGTGTAAGTAAGTCTGACCTTGTAGATAACTTACACTTATCAATAAAAGTAGGAAAATTCTATTCATATCGTAGCTTTTTTGCCAAATAATTATCTTATATATCTAGAGCATCTAGGTCTGTTTTCTACGAACATAGATGCCCTTATTTTATTGGCAAAAAACCTATGATTTTGGGACAGTTACTCGCTCTTATCGGCTACTCCCAATTTGGATTGAAACCATGGTAACACGGCAGCCCAATCGGGAAATTCTGCCGAACCAAATTGAATCCACTCACCCCCATTTTGCACAAAATCACCCACCCCGTTGGCATCTCGGTCGTCAATTAAATAATCTCCTCGCACCAAGCCTTTATTGTGAGTTAGAATCAAACGTTTGTGGGCGGCTTCCCCAAGGTGCTTTTCCACCCACCTTCTTTTTTCCATCCAAACCTCGGGAGTTTCCCAGGCGGGGGTGCTACAAATATACACCTCAAAGTGCTGATTTAATTGGTGGTAAGCTTCTATGGCGTGGGGGATAGCTTCCATGTCCCAAAAACCAGTGGGGTGTTCGAAAACTTTTCCGTCATAACCAATTTGGCGTAACTCGGCGGCTCTTTTATCGTAATCCACCAAAACCCCGTCCATATCGATTAAGATTATGGGTCGAGTAAAATTGAAATGTGGAGCTAAACTAGGCATCTTTTCTTTTTTTGAATGGGGAATCATCTCCCTCATCACTCCGTGAAGATACCACTTTTTTTGCTCATTTCCAAGAAAAACACCCTCTTTCTCAAGGACTAAGTTAAAAAAAACCACACCAAATAGACCCCATCCAAAAATATGGTGGGGATTCACATAGACGCAATCGGTTTTATTTTTCGAATTCTTCCGCTGAAATTAAACGACTGTTGCGAGGTAAAATACCCAACTGAACCAAGTATTGTTGTAAACGTTGGTCATCTTCGTGCGGTTTATATTTCAAGAAACCGTCCTCTATCATTTCGTGAGCCATTTCCGTGTTAATGGTATACACCTCTCGGTCTCGAGAATCATATATGGTCAATCCATACTCACCTCGCTCATCCATATCGACCACATAATAAAAAGTATTCGAAGCGTGGCTTTCTTGCAGAAACCCCTCAAAATTGGAAATATAGGTCATAACTAATTTTTTTTCTTTATATATCTAAAGACTCCGAGCGCATTTTATGAATTACCGCCTCATCTATACTAAGGTGTAAGGTATTCCAACCTAAAAAAGTCAAGGGGGTGTATAATTCTTGATGCAATAACCCCAATAAATCTTGGGTGACTTCGGTTTCAAAAACTTGCTTCATCTGAGGGTGCATCGAGGCAAACCCCCTATCGTTAAGTCGAATGTGTAATTCCCAAGTATTCATAATGATTTTTTTTAAGGTCGAGGAGCATCCAACCAACGAGTTTGGAGTTCCGAATGTATGTGTTCTGAACGTTGGGCTAAATCCCCATTATCCCATTCTTTAAAAATAGAAGACCACAAATCATCATGTAGGGGTTGAATAATGTCCTTAGCCAAATCATAGGAAAAACCTTGAATGTTCCGAAAATAAATGGGGGTGAAGGTTTCTAAAGGATGTGCTGGTGGAATATCCAAGGAGGTTTCGGGCAGCTCCATTTGAAGATAGATAGCCGAGTCGAATTCCCATTGGGCATTGAGCCAATATTCCCAAGACCCATCCCAAAAATTTCGCACAACCAAATCCCCCATCCCTGGAATTTCTAATTCTGACTGAGGTGATGTTTTCCAATTAAAAACGAAATTATCGAAAGTGGTGAGGGGTGTGTGTGTCGGCATGGTTTTTTTGCTAGGTTTTGATATGAAACAACGGACAACTACTCCTACTTAGGGATTGGGGCTTGAATCCAAAGCGTCTATGGTTTCTCTTGAGTTGAGGGTATACGTATCCGAGTAATATTGTTCCCCTATATTTTTAAATTCTGCCCGAACTTGCCTTTGTTCTATGGGTAGATTAGCGGCTTGGATAATATGTTCCCGTTCCGTGTCCTTGGCTTGGTGGAATAAACCTTCGAATTGTTTTTGTTGTTCGTGGGTTAGGCGTAAGAAAAGGTGCTCATATAACCAATCGACTGTTGTTTGGGTTGCCATATTTTTTTAAATTGAGTGAACGATGCAAGTGCGGGTCACATTAACAATTATTTATTAACCTCCCATTGTTCGGTGATTTTCAAAGGTTCTATGGTAAAGTAAACTCGAGCAACCATTCCCCAATCTTTCACATAAACGGGTGTGAGTATCTTTTTATTTCGAGCCCCAATTTGGATAATGTGCTGTACTAAGCGGTCGGGGGTAAACTCCTCTAAAGTGGTAATGCCGTAGTAGCGGCGGACAAAATCCAACCTTTTAAATCTTTTATGACCCAATTCACCAAGCGTAACAATCAACCCCTTGTGTGCCATTTTAATAGCTAAATCCAAACAATCATAGGCACTCCCAAAGGGGTCTAAATCCACCAAATCAAACCTTTTTTGAGTTAGGTACATTTGGCACATAAAATCCAAAGCCTCTAAGTGATACTCAGTTTGGGCTTTTGGGTTCTTGTCATTACTGACGACCCGAGGACAGTTCATTTTTTGGTAGATGCTAACCGCCCCCGCATAGACATCTAAGACACTCCGAGGTTGTAGTTCTTGTACGAATGTCGAGGTGGTTGCCATTTTTTCCGCAAAATGCTTCTGATTATAGGTCAAGGCTTTTTTATGTAGCCTTTTTACCTTAATGGAAACTTGGGTCGAATCTCGCTCAATACATTCGGCTATTTGTTTAATACTTAATCCCTTCTCTTGGAGCATCAAAACCCACTCCACCTCCTTTTCTGTCCATTTACGGGGTTGGAATTTGGTCATCCCACCGTTCTTGATGTACTTACCTTGATACTCTGGGGGCATTCGATATGGGGGTTCGGCGACTAATAAAGTAGAACTAAAGAGCGGGGTGGTTGTGAGAAATCCATTTGTGGTTTCCATCCTTTAATGATTTTGAGATTGATGAAAAATAGGGTATCTTGTCCTTAATATATGGGGATAACCAATCGTTAATTTTTTGGGGTCGATGTAAACTGTTCACCTATATTACGGGCTTTTACGATATCAATAAGTTTGATTAGACAAGCCAGTTCCGCTTCTTTGTATATAAATGAACCTTCACATACATCAGTTCTTTTTGTTGATATAGAAAAATAATACCAAATACCCTCACTGTCAACGATTCTATTTGGTTGTATATATAATCCATACTTCTCTCTAAAAAATGTAAATGCTTGAGCGAATGTTGGTGATAGTATTGTAACATCTGTCTGTTTAATATATTGACCAAATTCAAAAACAAGTTCCGTTTCTTCTGACTGAGGATTTAACATAGGATATGATTCCTTGTAATAATGTCTACCAAGACAAGGTTCATCAAACCCTAGTTCTTTGATTTGGAGTGATTGTTTAGGAGGGACAAATAAATATTCCATGGTTATTATGATTTAGTTTCGTTATATTGCATATCAATATAAAAAAGCATATTTGATGGCGGAGGTATAGGAACTACTTGCACCGAATCATATCCGATAGTTTTTGCTCTAATCCTTGGGTCTTCATTTGGATGCTCAACCCAATATTTTTCTTTTGCTACATAAGCCTCATATTTAATTAAGGATTGGGCACAAGCTTTATCCCACTCTGTGTCATTTTGATTTATTGGAAAAAGCCCATCACCGTGGGGTACTCTTTTTAATTCTTGCCAAGTATGGTCTTCTAACAATTTAAAATACCGAATATCTTTGGCAGTGTAGCTTGCAGATTCAACTTGTGTATAAATATTCCTACTGAACGGATGTACAGCAAATATTATAGTACTGTCGCTAATAGGTGAATAATAAGAATTCCCATCCATTACTCCTTCATCATAGCCAATGTAAACTAATTCAGACTGTGTAATCGGGCAAAGTAATTTTTTCATAATATTTTTTTAACTGTAAATGTATTTTCCTGCTAAAATTGTTTGTCCTTGTGAGTTGGAGGTTGTTTTAGTTTTCATGTAACAACCATCATTATCATTTAATCCTGTTATTTCAGGTAATGAATATGCTGATTGATTAGTTTTAGGATTATACCATTCCATTTCA
>Ga0315904_10001926_pt1 | contig 32664 bp, 31 predicted proteins | sample LakEriMetagenome_6_FD_203529 | JGI IMG/M metagenome (GOLD analysis project Ga0315904, IMG submission 203529) | Freshwater fungal communities from buoy surface, Lake Erie, Ohio, United States - Buoy 12 MA120 | ecosystem: Environmental > Aquatic > Freshwater > Lake | place: USA: Lake Erie, Ohio...
CAAAAACCACCGCTGCTGAAATAAACCTTGGCAAAGCGGCTAGGAAAGCTACGCTTGCCGCAAATGAAAACCGCCGTGAATTCTCCCAATTCCGCCAAATCCCGGCGTTCCGCGGAGCATTCTTCCTTTCAGCGTTTCAGTTTTCAGCATTTCAGCTTTACCCAAATCCCCCTTTTCCCCCGCAACCCCCATTCCCCGCCCTCCGGTCCAACTCAATGGCTCTTTCAGGGGCCTCCCGCACAAAGCAAATTCCTTGCAGCCATACAAGGCGCAAAATCCAGTTTCTTGTAAAGCGTTTGGAGTGATTTGCGCGAATCCCCTTTTGTGATTAATGAAAATAATCGTCGTATCTTGGCGGAAAATCAAGCTCGTATTCGTTTGGAAACCCGCTGAAATATTGAGAACGTATCTATGTCAGCATCCTCGATGTCAGATAACCCTCCCCAAAAAAAATTGAAACACACCAATGAAAATTAAAAACACATACAAAACACTCGCAGTGATCTTCGCCCTCGCCGTTGTTGCCGGCTCGGCACAAATGGCGTCGGCAGCAACGGTTATTCCACTGACCAACCCTAGCTTTGAAGTTGATGATATGCCAGCGAACACAGGCGATATCCTTACCCCTGCCGGATGGACGCTTTTTGCTAATGGCCTGAGTTTTGTAGGCGATGGGGGATGGCTGGCAACAGGTAGCCCAGACGGTGGTGGCGTAGCCGGTGCCCACTCAGGGGATCAGTATTTTTTGGCACATGCCGTTAGTGGTTTCACAACCATTCATCAAGACACCGGACTCACGTGGTCAGCCCTGTCCGCCGGAGATACTCTGACTGTCGGCGCGTGGACAACGTATAGATCAAATGTGGACGGCACCGCTCCGACTTACTTCTGGCTCAATGATGGCGATGGCTCAGGTCTTAATTCCGGCGCAATGGATGTAACAGTTGGAGCCACCGTTGGCGTCTGGACGCAGAGGTCGTGGACTTACACAGTCACACAGCAAAAAATCGACGAAGCCTTGCTCGGGAACTGGGGAGCGGTCAATGTGCAAGTTGGCATTAACACAACCGGACTTCAGCAAGTGTTATTTGACGATGTGAGTTTGGTGCACACCGCTATACCCGAGCCATCCGGGATCGCATTGTGCGGACTAGGACTCGGCCTTCTTGCGCTACGCCGCAAGCGGTGCCTATAAAAGCTTCTGATTCCACCTCAGCCCCCGGATCCGACGGATTCGGGGGCTTTCATTTCGATCCACTAGACATCTGCCCACTGGGGCGTAGCCCGGCGACGATCACACCCACAGCCTTGTAGCCGTGTTCGGCACTCACCGGGGCAGCTCCGTTACAGGTCCATTCTAGGTTCACGTTGCACTCAATCCATGTTCACGCACACTTCTTGTAATCGCTTAAATAGAGACAGGGGCTTTGCACTGGTCGTCACCCTATCCTTGATGATCCTTCTTACGATCCTCGCGGTGGGCTTGCTGAGTTTGTCGGCGGTTTCCTTGCGTGGAACCTCACAGGCCGCAGCTCAGTCCGAGGCGCGGGCGAATGCTCGGCTAGCCCTCATGTTGGCGATCGGCGAATTGCAGAAACACACCGGGCCGGACACCCGGATCACGGCTCCAGCCGATATCCTTGATGCTCCCAACACTCCGGAAAACGATAAGCGCCCGCCTCTCACGGGGGTCTGGCGCAGTTGGGAGGGGAGCGATCACGAACTGGGAACATTCGCAGGGCGACCGATCGCGCCGAAATACGATTCCAAGAAAAATTCGGGTGGCGGCACGCGTTTTCTCACCTGGCTTGTCTCTGGCAGAACAGCTTCGAAGGATGCGTTCGGACTCCCCGATGCCGGGACGCTGGTCAAGCGTGTTGGGATCAACCCCCATTCCCCGCCCTCCGGTCCAACTCAATGGCTCTTTCAGGGGCCTCCCGCACAAAGCAAATTCCTTGCAGCGATCAGGCAGCTTTCGTGGTTGATGTGCGGCGCCCATGGAACTCGAAGGTGCGATTTCTGGATAATGGTTGGTCAATTAATTAAATGAAACGGAGAATTACCTGCATAAATAGCCTTTCATGATAGCCCCCCTGAGCAACGGCACGTATCGGAGCCCCATGCGGAATTTTTATGACTCATCGATTTTTGCCACCCTCATTTTGATGACCGGTGGCGCGCTTGCCGAGAGCCCGGTCGATTTCAGCCGCGATGTCCGACCCATTTTGTCGAATCGCTGCTTCAAGTGCCACGGCCCCGACCTCGCTGGATTGAAGGGAGAGCTCAGACTGGATCTTGCGGAATCCGCCTACGGCGCGGGTGAGTCGGGGAAAATCGCGATCGTTCCCAAAAAGCCGGATGTCAGTGAGATCATCCACCGCATCACCAGCAAGGACCCGGACCTCGTGATGCCGCCGCCGGAGGCGAAAATGGAGATGAGCTCTGACGAAAAGGAAGTGCTGCGGAAATGGGTGGCCCAAGGTGCGGAATACAAGCCGCACTGGGCCTTCGTGCCACCACGCCGGCCGGCAGTGGATCCAGCGGCAGGAAATCCGCTCGACGCGCTGGTCCGGAAAAGACTGGCTGAGGCGAAATTGAAACCGGCGCCTGAAGCCGAACGCTACGCATTGATCCGCCGCGTTTCGCTCGACCTGACCGGCCTGCCACCCACGCCGGAAGAAGCGGACGCCTTTGCCGGCGATCCGGATCCACAGGCCTACGAAAAACTGGTGGATCGCCTGCTCGCCTCGCCCCACTACGGCGAGCGCTGGGCGCGGCGCTGGTTGGACCTCGCCCGTTATGCGGACACCAATGGTTACGAAAAAGACCGCGAACGCGTGATCTGGCCGTGGCGGGACTGGGTCATCCGTGCGCTGAACGAGGACATGCCCTTCGACCAATTCACCATCAAACAACTCGCCGGCGACCTCCTGCCGAACGCGACCTTGGATGACCGGATCGCCACCGGATTCCATCGCAACAGCATGCTCAACGAAGAAGGCGGCATTGATCCGCTGGAATTCCGTTTCCATGCGATGACCGACCGCGTCGCCACCACCGGCACGACCTGGCTCGGCCTCACCGTTGGCTGCGCGCAGTGCCATACGCACAAATACGATCCGATCCAGCACCGCGAATATTACGGCCTGATGGCCTTTCTCAACAATGCAAACGAGGTGCCTCTCGATCTACCCGACCCCGAATTGCCGAAGCGCCAAATGGAGCGTGAAAACAAGGCCTCCGCCCTGCTCGATCAACTGGCATCGAAATGGCCGACTCCGAAAGCGCCCGATGGCGAGTGGGTGACGCCCAAGCTGGTCTCCGCCGTCAACGAGTCCGGCGAGAGCGCCGTGTTGGCCGCGGATCAATCGGCCGCCTTCCCCGCGCCGGGTGCGGAGCGGGAAAAATTCACACTGGTGCTGGATTCGCAGGCGGCATCGACCGACCGGGTGCGCTTGGAAGCTTTGGCGGAGCCGGAAAATCCCGCCTCCGGCCCCGGCCGCACGGCGCATGGAAATTTCGTGCTCAGCGAGATCGAAGTGTTCACCCGCCCGCTCGGTTCGTCGGGAGCATGGGAACCTGTGAGTCTCTCCACCGCGAGCGCCGATGTCGAACAATCCGGCTACCCCGTGGCACACGCCATCGACAGCGATCCCGCCACCGGCTGGGCCGTTCAAGAAGCAGATGGAAAAAAAATCCAAGGCAATCGCGTGGCGGTGTTTCATTTCGCCAAATCGCTCAGCGGCCCCCGCGAATTCATGGTGAAGCTCGCTCAAAACTACGGCAGCTTCCACACGCTGGGACGGGTGCGCATGGCGACCGGAACCCCCTTGGGAGACACCCCACCGCCCGCGAAACCGGAACAACTCGCCACTCAGGCTTTCGAAAAATGGCTGGCCAACCTTCAAAATCAAACGGTGCCATGGACCGTCTTGAAGCCGGACTCGATGGTCTCAAACGAACCCATCCTCGCGCTCGAGCCGGATCATTCCATTTTCGTCTCCGGTGATACCACCAAGGACGACCGATTCACCCTGACCTTTAGAAACGTTCCCTCCGGTCTGGCCGGACTGCGGCTTGAGGCGCTGACCGACAGCCGCCTGCCCGCCAATGGCCCCGGGATGACCTACTATGAAGGACAAACCGGTGATTTCCTGTTGTATGATTTCAACGTGAAGGTGGATGGGAAGGAGATCCAACCCGCCTCCGCGACTGCGAGCAATGGGGACGCCTCCGCCATGCTCGATGACAGCGACCTCAGCGGATGGACCGGAACCTCGACCATCGGCGAACCCATCCAGGCCGTTTTCCAATTTGCCGAGTCCCTGCCCACGGTGGGCGAACTGGTGGTGGAGCTGAAAATGGGCCGTCACTATGCCGCCACCCTCGGGAAGTTCCGACTCTCCGCCACCACCGTGCCGAAAACCGCGGTCGCGCGGCAATTGCCGGAGGGCATCGAAGAACTCCTCGCCGCAAAGGACGAGGCAGGGTTGTCACAGGCTCGCGACCGCTTGTTTGACCATTTCCTCTTGCAAGCTCCCGAACTGGCGGAACCGGCCAAGGCCATTCGTGAACTGCTCCAACCGCTTTTGCCACCGCGCACGCCTGCGTTTGTCGAACGCGCGCCTGAGCATCGCCGGAAAACACACCTCCACAACCGCGGCGAATACCTGCAGCCGAAAGAGGAAATCGAGCCCTTCGTCCCGGCATTTCTCTCACCGATGGCCGAGGGTGAGCCGAAAAACCGTATCGGCTTGGCCCGTTGGTTGGTGGCACGCGACAACCCGCTGACGGCGCGTGTCACGGTGAACCGTCATTGGCAGGCGTTTTTCGGAACCGGTCTGACCAAATCGCTCGACGACTTCGGCTTCCAAGGCGAACTACCGCTGAATCAGGAGCTGCTGGACTGGCTCGCCGTGGAATTCATGGAAAACGGCTGGTCGGTGAAAAAACTGCACCGCTTGATCGTGACGAGCGCCACCTACAAGCAGGACTCGCGGCTCACCCCGGAACTGCTTGAGCGCGATCCGGAAAACCGCCTGCTCGCCCGCGGACCGCGGGTGCGCGCCGAGGCGGAAATGATCCGGGACCTGGCGCTGAAGGCAGCCGGACTCCTCTCCGGAAAACAATTCGGCCCACCGGTTCGTCCGCCCCAGCCAGCCAGTGTCACGGAGGGCACTTACGCCGGCATGACCTGGACGGTTAGCACAGGAGAGGATCGCTACCGCCGCGCGCTTTATACCTTTGCGAAACGCTCCACACCTTACGCCTCATCCCAGACCTTCGACGCCCCGACCGGCGAGGCCTGTGTCGCACGCCGCGAAATTTCCAACACGCCCCTGCAATCGCTGGTGCTGCTCAATGACGAGGTGTTCTTCGAGGCCGCCCAGGCCCTTGGAACAACCATCGCCGCCCACCCCGGCACCCCGGAGGAAAAACTCCGCTTCGGCTTCATGCGCTGCCTGTCGCGGCCACCCGCCCCTGCGGAAACGGCACGACTGTTGGCGTTCCGCCAGGCCCAGTCCCAGCGGCTGGAATCCGGCGACCTGAAACTCGCCCAACTCATGCCAACAGGCAGCACCATCGAACAGGCATCGTGGATGACCGTTGCCCGCGTGCTCCTGAACCTGGACGAAACCATCACCAAAAACTGATCCCCATCATGAATTGCCAATCCAGATTTCCCTCCACCCCTGCCGGAGCGCAGATGAGCCGCCGATGGTTTCTCCGCGAGTGCGGCCTCGGTCTTGGAAAAATCGGCCTCGCCTCGCTGATGGGGGACGCCCTCATCAATACAGCGCAGGCCGCCGTGCCGACGCCGCTGGGCACTCATTTCCCCGGCAAGGCCAAGTCGGTGATCCACCTTTTCATGGCCGGCGCGCCCTCGCAGTTGGATCTCTTTGACCCGAAGCCGGAGCTGCTCAAGCTCGATGGGAAACCGCTGCCTCCCTCGGTCATCGGCGGCCAGCGCCTCGCCTTCATCCGCCCGGATGCGGGCGTGATGGCCTCCCGTTTCAAGTTCGCCCAGCACGGCGAAAGCGGTGCCTGGGTCAGCGAGTTGCTACCCTACACCGCCGCCATCGCGGACGATCTGTGTTTCATCAAATCGGTGAAAACCGACCAGTTCAACCACGCTCCGGCCCAGATCTTTTTCAACACCGGCTTCCTCCAACCGGGCCGCCCGAGCATCGGCTCATGGGTGACTTATGGACTCGGCTCGATGAATCGGGATTTACCCTCGTTTGTCGTCCTCAGCACCGGCGCTGGCATCAGCGGCGGCGCGGCGAACTGGGCCAGCGGCTTTCTCCCGACCGTACATGCAGGCGTCCGTTTTAGAAATTCCGGAAATCCCATCCTCAACACCTCCAGCCCCACCGGCGTGGACGACCGGCTTCAGCGCGAAACCCTCGATGCCGTGGGCGACCTCAATCGCACGCAGCTCGCCAGCATCGGTGACCCGGAAATCGAAACCCGCATCGCCTCGCACGAAATGGCATTCCGTCTCCAGCACAGCGCCCCGGAGCTCACCGATCTATCCGGCGAAACCGAGGCCACGCTGAAAATGTATGGCATCGAGGACATCAACGCCCCGTCCTACGCCCGCGCCTGCCTGCTTGCCCGCCGCATGATCGAGCGCGGTGTCCGTTACATCAATATTTACAACGAAGGTTGGGACGCCCACTCGGACCTCGCCGGAAATCACGGTAAACTCTGCAAGGAAACCGACCAGGCCAGCGCCGCCTTGGTGAGCGATTTGAAACAGCGCGGCCTGCTCGAGGAAACCCTCGTCGTCTGGGGCGGCGAATTCGGCCGCACGCCGATGGTCGAGACGAACCCCACGCTCGGTCGCGCCCTCGGCCGCGACCACCACCCGTCCGCCTTCACCATCTGGATGGCCGGCGGCGGCATCAAGGGCGGCCAAAGCTACGGCGAAACCGACGAACTCGGCTACCACATCGTCGATCGTCCGGTCCACGTCCACGACGTGCAGGCGACGATCCTCCACTGCCTCGGCGTTGATCACGAACGCCTTACCTACCTCCACGCCGGCCGCCATTTCCGCCTAACCGACGTCCACGGCCACGTCGTAAAGGATCTGCTGGCTTGAGGGATGTTGAACCAGGAAAATCGGGTCAGTGTGGAGGAATGGCACTGTTTTAAGACGAATCTCGGGATAGAAGAGTAGCCGGAAATCCACCAAACAGGTTTGAAAATCGTTTCAACAAGTTCTTCATAATCCGTGTATATCCGTGAAATCCGTGGTCAAAATTCCAAATTATGAGAGACACAAATAATCAGAGAATCCGCTTGCGTCCCCTCGCCAGTTCGGCTTTGCTTCAACCATGGCACGTGCGCGATGGATTGTTCCCTGGGCGGATTCGGAGACGAAGCCGGCGATTTACCACTGCGTGGCGCGGGTGGTGGACCGGAGATTTGCCTTCGGGCCGGATGACAAGGAGCAGTTCCGGATTTACATGCGGATGATGGAGAACTTCAGCGGCTGCAGGGTGCTGGCTTACTGCGTGATGTGCAACCACTTCCATGTGTTGCTGGAGGTCCCGCCACGGCCGCAGGCGGGTTTGACGGATGCGGAGTTGTTGAAGCGGCTGGGCGGGCTTTATCCTGAGTCCACGGTGGCGGCGGTGGCGAAGGAACTGGCCGAGGCGCGGCAGGTGGTGGCGGATGGCCTGGCGCAGGATGGGGAGGCCTATGTGCAGCGCATCCACGAGCGGTTTACCTACCGGATGCATGACTTGAGCGAATTCATGAAGACGCTGCTTCAGCGTTTCACCCGCTGGCACAACACGCGGACTAAGCGGCGCGGGAATCTGTGGGAGGAAACCTTCAAGAGCGTGATCGTGGAAGACGGCCTGGCAGCGAGGACCATGGCGGCCTACATCGACCTGAATCCGGTGCGCGCCGGGATGGCGAAAGATCCGGCGGAATACCGCTGGAGCAGCTACGGCGAGGCGATGGGCGCGACGGGCCGCAACGGCTCGAGAGCCAAGGCGGGTTTGGTGCGGGCATGGCTGGCGGAGAAGGGCGTTCCGGCTGACGCGCGGCAATGGGCGGGCAAGGTTTCCCGGGAATACCGGATGCTGCTGCTGCAGGAAGGCCGGGAACGGACACGGGAAACAGTGAACGAGCAGGGACAGGTGGAGAAGCGGGTGGTGAGGAAAGGGATGCGGGCGGGCGGAAGGGGCAAAGAAGGGACAGGATTTTCTTTCGACGGACAGGAACAGGATGTTCCAGCCACGGGGGACGTGGCGCTCGGTCAAATGCTGCGGTGGAAGCTAAGATACTTCACCGATGGTGTGGTGATCGGCAGCCGGACGTTTGTGGACGATCTATTCATGCAATGCCGGGACCGCTTCGGACCGAAACGTAAGAGCGGCGCGCGCAAGATGCGCGGTAGCGCCAGCGAGGCGGCGGGATTGCTGTGGAGTCTTCGGGATTTGCGGAAATCGCAATGACTGAAGTCAAAACATCCCGTTGAGTTTCCGTCCGGTCCAGAACACGCCTAACAGGCCCACGAGTCCGGCGACGGTGGCCCAGTGGGACCAGAGCGGGATACGGGTTTCGAGCGGGCGGGGCTCGGGGAGCGCGGAGATTTCGCGGATGAGTTCGCCGAGTTGGGCGGGCTGGATGATGCGGCCGCGGGAGACGCGGGCCATCTCATCGAGCACTTCCGGACGGGCGGGCTGGCCGGTTTTCTCGATCTCGACGCCCTGGGCGAGGATGGTGGTTTCGAGGGGTTTGTCCTCGGCCCCGCTGGCGGTGGCGCGGAGTTTCCATTCACCGGGGAGGTCCACTTTGAAGCGGCCGCTGAAGGCACCCCAGGCGGATTCGTTTTTCTGGAGTTCGACGCGCCGGGTGCGGCCGTCCGGGGCTGTGAGATCGACGGCGACGCTGCCTTTCTCCAACGGCGCGCCGTTCGGATCGAAGGCGTTGGCATTGAGGGTGACGGTCGCACCGGGTTCGGGGCGTTCCGGGGTGAAAAACAGGCGGACGCGCTGGCCGGCGGCCATGTTGCGCTGATAGGACATCCAGCGGGCGACCTGACCCCAGAAACGGTAGTGATAGAGGTCCTCCACACCGCGGCGCCAGCGCCATGCGGAGTCGATGCCCATGAAGAGCACCTTGCCGTTGCCGGCGGGTTTGGTGACCAGCAGCGGGATGGGGCCGAATTTTCCGCGGCGGTTGCCGTGGGTGGCGAGCACTTCGGTGCCGGCCTTGGCCTTGATGACCGGCGCGTGCCAGTAGAAACCCGGAAGCCTGCGCCAGATGCCAGGGTTTTCCTCCTCGTTGGCACCGAGCATGGTGAGCAGCGAACCGCGGCCCTCGCTGGTGAGCGTGAGCGGCGCGGCGATGGATTCGGACATGCCCTTGCGGTGCGCGTCGTCGAGAATCACCGGCACGAGATCGGAGAGTTCGGTATCCAACAGACTGAACTGGTTGCCCTGCGGACCCGGCAGGAACACCACGCCGGACGCCTGGTTTTCGACAAGACCCCGGATGAGCGCGCATTGTTCCTTGGTGAGCTGATCCTTGGCCACGCCGACGTCGCCGAGGAAAATGACATCATATTTGGCGAGGTCTTCGAGTTTCTCCGGGAACTGATCGATGTAATCCTCGCCGCCGCCGGGACCGAGCGCGGGATGAAAGAGCAGGCATGATAACTCGACGCCGGGATCGCGCGAAAGCGCGTTGCGCAGGAAGCGGTATTCCCAGCGCGGCAGGGTCTCGATGACGAGCACCCGGATCTTCTCCGGTTTGCCGGCGATGACGAATTTGCGCGAGTTGTTGGGAGCGATCAGTTCGCCATCCGCCACCGGGATGGAAAGCTCGAGCGTGGACGAGCCTTCCTTTTCGAGCCTCCAGAGGATGGATTCGTGGGTTTCCGCATTGGGCGGAAGCACGATGTCCTTGGTTTGCTCGCGGCCGGCATCGTCGCGCAGGCGGACGATGGTGCGCACCTGACGGTCGAGCGAGGAGCGGATGGTGAAGGGAATCTGCACGTTCTCGCCGACGATGCCGTAGGCGGGCGCGGAGACCGAGCGGAGGTCGAGGTCCGGCAGGCGGGTCTGGCTGCCGACGGGCACCGGAAACAAGGGCACGCCGCGCAGGCGGAGCTTTTGGGCGGCGACCACCGGCGGCTGGCCGAGATTGTAGTCGCCATCACTGAAAAGCACGACGGCGCGGAGGTTGGTCTTCTCTTCTAACAGATTGGAAAGCGGCTGTTCGAGGTCGGTGCCGGAGAGGGCGGGCTGTTCGGTATCCGGTGTGGCGAAGGGTGTGGTCGTCACTTCGTTGGCTCCATCGGCGGCGAGGGGTTTCCAGAGATCGGAGGCGAGCGCGCGTTTCACCCAATCGGCGCGCGAGACAATCTCGGCTTTCTCGGCGAGGGCGGCAGGCAAGGTGGCGTCGATGGTGCTCATCGACTTCGAATCGTCCCACAGGATGGCGATCTCGGGTTTGGTATCCGGATGAATGACGGTGCGCCACTCGGGCTGCCACAGCAGGATCACCACGGCGAGCGTGGCGAGCAACCGCATGATCTCAAGCACCGCCGCGCGTCCGCGGCGTGCGCTGCGTTTCCACGTGAGAAACGACAACACCCCGACCACCAGCAGCGCGATGATGCCGGTCCAGAGGGTGAGGGGCGTGGGGGAGAGGTGAAGCACTAACAGGAAGAGAGATTTGAGATTGGAGATTGGGGATCAGGCGTGGTCGGCGTTGCGGATGTCGATGATTTTGATTTCGCGGACAGCGTGATCGGCCCAGAAGGTGATGGCGTGGGAGCCGACGATTTTGATTTCGATGATTCGGCCGGACGGGTCTTTGAGGCTATAGTCGCCAGCGGAAGAGGGATCTGCAGATAGCGAGTCGATGAACATTGAAATCCGCTTCCGTGCTTTGACGGGAACCGACCTTAGTGACTCGATGGCTTCGGCGCGGAGGAACACTTCGTAAGGCTCGATCATTCCGGGCTCGGATCATTGGGGTGCAGTTCGGCTTTCACGTCTTTCCATGCCTTCCAGTTTTCCGGCGAGGGATCGTCGAGGCGGCGTTGGATTTCACGGTCGCCTCCATCGCGATTCATCCGGAGCGCCGTCAGGAAGGCGGCCAGGCGGTCCTGCAAGTGGCCCGGCAGTTGCTGGATTTCATTCTGCAAGGTGATTACATCCATGGCGGAAACTCTAGCATTGGTGGTTGGCGGGGAAAGGGGATAATCAGCGCGGGGACAATTGCGGCAGAGCCTGCTGCTCCTCTTTTTTCGGCAGGCAGAGCAGCGCTTCGGCGATCAGGAAGAGGAGCATGGCGACGAGGAAGGCGCGCCAGACGTCGCGGGCGAGCGAGGGGTCGTCGGATTGGCCGGCTTGGTCGAGCAGGGTGTAGCCGGTGCCTTCGAGGGCGGCGTCGAGCGCCTCGCGGGTGAGGATTTCCGGCGCGTCTTCGGCGGCCGGGCGGTTGAGGGCGATGAGGCGCTCGCCGAGGCGGAAAACGCCCGCTTCGAAGGCGGCGTTGGTGGAGTCCTTGGTGCCGTGGTCGTCGAGGCGTGCGCGGGTTTCCCCGGCAAGCGTGCGTGAGGCTTCCGAGCCGACCGTGGAGATGTAGGAGGCGTCGAAGCGCGCGGCTCCTTCTGTTAGGACGCGCTGGACGGCGGGCAGCAACACATCGGCGTCGCCGAGGTTCGACCAGGTGTAATCGGGGATCGAGCCGACGAACCATGCGGTGCCGTGATCGACGATGCGGCGCGAGAGGAACGGTTCGCCATCCTCCCAGGTGGCGAGTGGCGCGGCATCACCGGTGGGAATCTGGCGGCGGATGGCCTTGAGGCGGTTGCCGGCCACGGCGGTGCCGTCGATGCTGTCGCGCAGCGGGCCATCACTGCGGTTCCAGTCCTTGAGGATGAGGAATTTTCCGGGATCGGCCTCGGTGACAGGCGACCATTTGATGTCATTGAAAACCGTCTCGCTGTTAGAACCGGGTGCGAGGAACATGACATGTCCGCCCGACGAGAGGTAGCGCTGCAGGGCGTCGGCCGCAGCGCCCGAGGGAAGCGGCGCGGCCCAGAGGATGGCGGCGAGGTCGCTGGTGATGGTGGTGGCGGTCTGTGAGGGATCGACGATCCGGGTTTCGGAGTTTCCGAGGCCGGGGGGAGCGGAGACGAGTTGGAGAAAATCCGCGCTTTCTCCGGGCGGGGAAACGACGAGCGATTTCACCGGGCGGGCAGGGCCGTAGGCGAAGAAAGAGACGCTGTCGCGCGGGTTGCCGTCGGCGGGAGTGGACAACCAACCGAAGCCGGATTCGCTGCCGGAGGGGAGCGTCACCCGTTTCTGGAATCGCAGCGACTGGCCGGGCAGTGTCAGGGACTCGGTGGTGCGGGTGCCGTTGAGTTGGGTGGTGAGCGGAACGGCGGCGGTGGCGCGGGCCTCGCCGGAGCGGAGGATTTCGATATCGAGCAACAGTTCGTCACCGGATCGGCGTGAGCCTAACAAACGGACGGAGGTGTTGGCGGAACTGGGACCGGTGAGGGAGAGCACGCGGATGGCGGGCCTGCGCGGCAGCGAGGCGAGGCTGGCGCGCGCGGCGGCCCAGCGTTCGTCATCCGGCCGCCAGTTGCTTTCCTGAAGGTCGGAGGCAAGCCAGATCTCGGTGCGTCCGGTGGACTCGGAAAGATACTCGGCGGCGCGGGAGAGCAGCGTGGGGAAGTCGGCCGCGGTGTCGGTGGGCGCGGTGGAGGAGAGTTCGGCGAGAATGTCGGGCGAGGCGACCTCCTGCGGTTGGCCCGAGGCGCTGTCGATCAGGACGAGTCGCGAGGCACCGAGGCCTTGCATCGCCTCGCGCACCTTTTCGAGCACGGTCTGGCGGCGGGAATCGAGACCGTCGCCGGGTTTGATCTCCATCGAGGACGAGCGGTCTAACAGCAGCACGACGGTATCGATGGATCCGCCGCCCCAGCCCATGAGGCCGGAGACAATCGGCCTTGCGGCGGCGAGCGCGAGCGCGGCGATGCCGAGCGTGCGGCAGGTGAGGATGAGGATGTGGCGGAGTTTTTTCTTCCCGCGGGATTGACGCGCCGCCTTGAGCAGAAACTGCATGGCCGCCCACTGGATCGTCTTGTGACGTCGGCGGTTGATCAGGTGGATCGCGATCGGCACCGCGGCCGCCGCGAGAAACCACAGGAGTAATGGAGAAAGGAATAACATCTATCTTTTCGACTTCGGCAATCGCGCGGTCAGGAAATCCCTTAGCAGCGGCTCCAGCGGGGTGTCGGTGGTGACGAGTTGATAGTCGGCGGAGGCGTCGTGGCACTTGGCGCGGACCTTGGTGAGAAAGTCGCGCAGGGCGGTCTTGTATTCCTCGGCGATGAGGGTGGGCTCGGCGACGATGGAGGTGCCGTCCTCGAGATCGACGAAGCGGTGGGGGCGCTCGAACTCGAAGCCGAGTTCGAGCGGGTCCATGAGGTGGAAGACCGAGATGTCATGCTTGCGGTAGCGCAGGTGTTGGAGCGCGTCGCCTAACAGAACGGGATCGGTGAAGAGGTCGGAGAGGATGACGACAAACGCGCGCTGGCCGATTTTTTCGGAAATCGTGTGGAGGGCCTGGATGAGTCCGGTTTCACCCGAGGGTTCGAGTTTTCCGAGGGTGGTGAAGAAGCGCTCCAGGTGCGCGGCGCGGCGACTGGGGGGAACTTCGAGGTGGAGCTTGTCGGTGCAGATCGAGAGGCCCGCGGCGTCGCCCTGGTTCACCAACAGATAGGCGAGCGACGCGGCGATGCGGCGGGCGTATTGGATTTTCGACTCGCCATGCCCGGCGAAGTTCATGGATCCGGAGGCATCGACGACGAAGTAGGCGCGCAGGTTGGTGTCCGCCTCGAATTCCTTGATGTAAAACCGATCAGAACGCGCGAAGGCCTTCCAGTCGAGGCGGCGGGTGTCGTCGCCGGGGACGTATTTCCGGTATTCGGCGAACTCGACGGATGATCCCCGATGCGGCGAGCGATGCTTGCCCGCGACGTTGCCCATCATCGGCACGCGCGATTCGATCGGCAGCGCGCCGAGGCGGGAGAGGAGGGCGTTGTCGATGAAGGAGTGGGCGCTCATGGGTTGTCTGGTGAAGCCTTCAATGAGCGCACGGATACCTTCGGACAAGCAATGGGGGTTCTTGAAGTATCATTGGCTAAAGATCGGGGTCGGCGTCCGGGTGGATTCTCAGGATTTCCTCGATGTCCGCCAGATCCTGCGTGCGACCGATCATCCTCTTGGCGGTGATCAGATCGGGCGGAGCGACGTAATGAATGCTGCCGGAGGAGGTTTCGAAGGTGCGTTTTGATTTCCAGGTTTTCTCAAAATCAAGTCCCTTGATTGAGGTCAGGAAGTCGATGGCGTTGGGGTGTATGCCGATCATGAACTGAAGTCCCTCTTGCGCAAAATCCTCTTCAGTGACCTCAATGAGCGGAACTCCGAACGCGCGGAGCGCCTTTGCCGTTTTGGCGGCATTTTCCCTGCTGGGCCGGATCCAGATGTCGAGGTCTTTGGTGAAGCGCGGCTGGGTGTAACGGATGACCGCGTATCCACCCACCACGAGGTAATCAACCCCGTGCTCTTCTAACAGACGTAACATGTCTCTGAAGTCTTGGTTCATACGGTTGGATGTCGAACATTACCCGATACTCAACGACCATCTGCCAGGCGTTGTCGTTGATCACATCGGTGGAAACCTGCTGCCATGTCCGGAGCTGGTGCAGGCGCATTTCCTCGTGGGAATAGAACTTGCGGATGGTTTTTTCCATGTGTGGGGATCTTAAGCGTCCCTCATTTCCGAGACGAGTTTTTCGACGATTTTCTTGGACGTCATGCCTTGGGACTCGGCGGCGAAGTTGGTGATCACGCGGTGGGTGAGCACCGACGAGGCGACGGCTTCGAGGTCTTCGAGCGAGGCCATGTAGGCACCGCGCAGGGCGGCGCGGGATTTGGCGCCGAGGATGAGATACTGCACGGCGCGCGGACCGGCACCCCAGCCGACGGTGTCCTTGATCCACTGCGGCGACTCTGGCTGTCCGGGGCGGGTCTTGCGGACGAGTTGCACGGCGTATTCGTAGAGGTGCTCGGGGACGGGCACGCGGCGGACAAGTTGCTGATAGGCGAGCACCTTGGGTCCGTCGAGCAGGTGGCTGAGGGCCTGTCGTGCGGTGCCGGTGGTTTCGCGGGCGATGCGTTTCTCCTCGTCGGCGGACGGGTAATCCACCTCGATGAGAAACATGAAGCGGTCGAGCTGGGCTTCGGGCAGCGGGTAGGTGCCTTCCTGTTCGATGGGGTTTTGGGTGGCGAGCACGAAAAACGGCTGCTGGAGCGAATAAGTGTGGCCGAGCACGGTGACCTTGTTTTCCTGCATGGCTTCGAGCATGGCGGACTGGGTCTTGGCCGGGGCGCGGTTGATTTCGTCAGCCAACACGATGTTGGCGAACACCGGTCCCTTGATGAATTCGAACTCGCGTTTTCCACCCACGCCGGACTCCTGGATGATGTCGGTGCCGGTGATGTCGGCGGGCATTAGGTCGGGCGTGAACTGGATGCGGTTGAACGAGAGGTCGAAGGTCTGGGCCACCGAGGAAACGAGCAGGGTTTTCGCCAGTCCCGGCACGCCCATCAGCAGGGCGTGGCCGCGGGCGAAGAGGCAGATGGCGAGGCGTTCGATCACATCGTCCTGGCCGATGATGATTTTCCCGAGTTCCGCCCGGAAGGCCTGGTAAGTTCTGCCGAGTTCGTCGATGGCGGCAACGTCGTCAGGAGGGAGCTGGTTGGCGGGATCGGGTGCGTATTCCATGGTGCTTGGATGGAGCGAAGCTAGGATCGGCCCTTGTTTTGTCCAGACGGGAAACCCGGGGTTTTTCAGCCAACCGGGACCGGCGATCCGGATGTGAAAATCCCCGCCTGATCAGGCCTCGGGGATGTTTTTGGAAATTTCCGGCCGGGCCTCAGAAAAAATCCATTTCCGGCTTGCCAGCCCTCAGTCGTCTGCTAAATCACCCGCCCCGCGGGCACTCCGGAGGCATCCGGCGTCTTTCCGCGGCCACGCCAACACACGCACACCATGGCCCGCATTCTAGGTATTGAAATCCCCAACGAGAAGCGCATCGAAGCTTCCCTGCCCTACATGTTTGGCATCGGCCGCCCGACCGCCGCCAAAATTCTCGAGCATGCCGGCATCGACCCCGACATCCGCACCGGTCAGCTTTCCGAAGACCAGCTTGTGCGCATTGCCCAAGTCATCCAGACCGAAGGCATCATGGTGGAGGGTGATCTTCGCCGCGAGCGCCAGGCCCAGCTCAAGCGCCTGACCTCGATCAACTGCTACCGCGGCATCCGCCACAAGCGCGGCCTTCCCGTCCGTGGCCAGCGCACGCGCACCAATGCCCGCACCCGCAAGGGCAAGAAGAAGACGGTGGGCGTGAAGAAATAATCTCCCGAAACACTCATGTCCGAAGAAACCACCAAAAATTCCGCCGAGGAAACTCCGGCGGTTGAGCCCAAAGCAGCTCCAGCACCCGCAACCCCGCCCGCACCCGAGGCGGCCGCCGCCGAGGCTCCCAAGAAGGAAGCCAAGCGTGACATTTTCGCCGAGATCGGTCTCGGCGGAGACGAGGAAGTCAAGATCCACAAGGCCAAGGGCGCGAAGAACGTCCACCGCGGAGTGGTTCACGTGACCGCCACCTTCAATAACACGCTGGTGAGCGTGACCGACGTCAATGGCAATGCCATCGGTTGGTCGAGCGCCGGCAAGATGGGCTTCAAGGGTTCGCGCAAGAGTACGGCTTACGCCGCTCAGGTGGTTTCCCAAGACGCCTGCCGCCAGGCGATGGGCCACGGTCTCAAGGAAGTGGATGTGCGGGTCAAGGGCCCGGGTTCCGGCCGCGAGTCCGCCGTCCGTGCCGTCCAGGGTCTCGGCCTTGAAATCCTCTCGATCCGCGACGTGACGCCGATCCCGCACAATGGTTGCCGCCCGAAGAAGGCGCGCCGCGTTTAATCCATCCCTTCACGCCAACCCTCACGTCTTTCCAACATGGCACGTTATACAGGTCCCCGCGCGAAGATCAGCCGCCGTTTCGGCGTTTCCCTCTTCGGTCCCTCCAAAGCGCTCGAGCGCCGCAACTTCCCGCCCGGCCAGCACGGTGTGCGCGCCGGCCGCAAGAAGAAGAGCGAATACTCGGTGGCGCTTGGTGAAAAGCAGAAGCTCCGTTTCCAATACGGCGTCCTTGAGAAGCAATTCCGCGGATACTACGAGGAAGCCGCCCGCCGCCGCGGCGTGACGGGTGTCATCCTGCTCCAGCTTCTTGAAACCCGTCTCGACAACGTGGTTTACCGCGCCGGCTTCGGCAATACCCGCCAGGCCGCCCGCCAGATCGTCAACCACGGCCACATCCTCGTGAACGGCCGTTGCGTGGACATCCCAAGCTATCAGGTCAAACCCGGCGACATCATCAAGGTCGGCGGCAAGCCCTCATCCCAGCAACTCGTTCTCCGCATGACCGATCTCACCCAGGCGATGCCCGGCGTGGACTGGCTCACGGTGGACAAGGACAAGCTCGAGGCCACCGTTTCCCGCGTGCCCGAGCGCTCCGACATTGACCCGCTCGTCAACGAGCAGCTCATCGTGGAGCTTTACTCCCGCTGAGGATCATCCCTCATCATTTGGTTTCACAAAGGCGTTCGGATTTCCGATCCGGGCGCCTTCTTGTTTGAGGAGAGCAATCGGGTTCATCGACCGGTGCGTGCGGCAAAGGCCATGCGCTTTACCAGACCTGATCAGCGCGCGTCCTTGCGCGCGAGGCGTTTGAACTGATCGGTTTGTTCCTGCCAGATCCGCCCGAGTTCCCTCACCTTGTCGGGCATGCGCGGGGCGAGGTTGTTCTGTTCGGCGCGATCGGTTCGCAGGTCGTAGAGTTCCCAAGGCGTGTCCTTCGCGGCGACGAGTTTCCAATCGCCCTTGCTGACGGCACGGTTTCCCTCATGCAGCCACCACAGGCAGTCGCGGGGTATGGAAACGTCCGCCGCGAACACGGGCACAAGGCTCTTGCCGGGCGCTTCGGGAATCGCTTCGCCATTCCATGCCGCGGGTTTCGTCACGCCGGAGAGTTCGAGCACGGTCGGAACGATGTCGATCAAATGGCTCGGGGCATGACGCAACTCACCCTTGGCCCTGATGCCGGCGGGCCAATGCGCGACGAGCGGCGTGCTGATGCCGCCTTCGTGAACCCATGTCTTGTGACGGCGGAAGGGCGTGTTGCAGGCACTTGAAAATCCGGGGCCGAGGCAGAGGTAGGATTTCTCGCTGCCGGGTTCCGCTCTGGGATCGTGACCGCCGCCGCGGATCATGATTTCAGCAGTGGCACCGTTGTCGGAGGCGAAGAGGATCAGGGTGTTTTCGAAGGACTTCATCTCCCGTAGTTGCGAGATGATGCGGCCGATTTCACGATCCATGCGGTCCACCATGGCGGCGTGGATCGCCATCTTTGACGCCTGGAAGCGGCGTTGTTCGACTGTTAGATCCGTCCATGGCAATGGCCGGTCCACCTCGCCGGGTCCGAGTTTGCGGATCGCATCGGGAAACGCGTAAGGCGGCCCGATATCCGGTTCGAGCACGGAAAGAGTGGTATTGATCAGTCCCATTTCCTTCTGCCTGCGGAATCGGGCCTGTCGCATGGCATCCCATCCGGCATCGTATTTCCCATGGTATCGGGCGATGTCTTCCGGAAGCGCGTGCAGTGGAAAGTGCGGTGCCGTGAAAGCGACATATTGGAAAAAAGGCCGATCCGGAAACTGTGATGCATGATCCTTGAGGCATTCGATCGCATGATCGGCGATGCCGATGGTGGAATAGTATTTGGTGTTCGCAGTGCCCGGTTCGGAACGGCTCTTTCCGTCGCTGAAGTAGTTTCCCTGCTGGTCCACATTCAGCGATCGATCGAAGCCGCCGGCAAGCGGCGCGCCATCGATGTGCCACTTGCCGCTGTGATAACTGCGGTAACCGGCGGATTTCAGGAAATCAGGCAGCAGTCGTGCCCAGACCGGACGCACACCACTGCCACCGCCGCCCAGTCCGGGCAGCGCGTCGCGGCGGATCTGCTGCGCGTAGTAACCGGTGAGCAATGCGCCTCGCGAGGGCCAGCAGCGCGCGGTGTTGTAAAATCGCGTGAAGCGCAAACCGTCGGCGGCCAACCCATCCAGATGGGGTGTCGCGATCTCGCCACCATAGCAGCCGAGGTCGGAATAGCCGAGATCATCGGCGAGGATGATCAGCACATTTGGGCGTGGTGCGCCATGCGATGTGGATATGATCCGATGATCGTCATCCACAGCGCGAACGAGGCGGTGGTCATGGTTGAAAACGAAATCATCTCGTCGATACGATTGACCGGCGGAAACTGTTGCAGCTCCCCGGTTTCACCCAGCCGACGGATGAGGTTAATGGTTGGGGCCCTGACGGGCATCGGCAAGCATTCCATCAGCTGGCCGATCACGCGCTGCTCTCGCGCCTCGTTACGCGGATGCGCTCTGAAGACCCGGAGGCGCACGCGATGGCCGGCATTTACCTGGAACTCAGCGGCGACACCCGGCTTGCCGACGAGCACTTCCAAAAGGCGGGCGCTGAGATCACGGAGATTCTCGGGAGCTTGTTCGAGTAGCCCCGGTGCCAGTCGCCGAAATGCGAACAAAATCAGCATTACGGATTCGTGATTGTGATCGGCCCGCGGCGGGGCGATGTTAAGCCAGCCATGAACCACCACGATCCGGAGCAGGCCATCACCGAGGCGCGGCGCGAATTCGGAGAACACGGCGGAGTCGCTCCATCCATCGAACGCTCGTCCACCTTCACCGTGCTCGAACCGGGCGAAATGCCGGAGATTTTCGCCGGCAAACGCGGTCCCGACCGCGGCGGTTGTTATCTCTACAGCCGCCATTTCAACCCCACCGTCGATGTGCTGGACCGCTACCTCGCCGCGATGGAAGGCACCGAATTCGCCGTGAGCACGGCCAGCGGCATTTCCGCGATCGCCTGCACGCTGCTCCAACTCTGCCACCACGGCAGCCACATCGTCGCCAGCCGCATGGTGTATGGAGGCACCCACGCGCTGCTCACCGAACTGCTCCCGGAAATGGGGCTCACGGTCACCTTGGTGCCTCCCGACGACCTGTCCTCCTTCGCCGCCGCGATCCGCCCGGAAACCCGGGTGATCTTCGTGGAAACCATGGGCAACCCGACGCTCGCCATCGCCAACATCCCGGCGTTGGCGGAACTCGCCAAACAACACGGCCTCAAGCTGGTGGTGGACAATACCTTCACCCCGATGATCGTTTCTCCCGCCCGGCTCGGTGCGGATGTGGTGGTGCATTCGATGACCAAGTTCATCAACGGCGCCAGTGACATCATCGCCGGTTGCATCTGCTGCTCGCGGGAGTTCGGGCATTCGCTTTACGACCTGCATTCCGGCCGCGTCATGTTGTTGGGTCCGACGCTCGACCCGCGGGCGGCCTTCGATGTGATCCAGCGCCTGCCGCACCTCGGCATCCGCATGCGCGAACACAGCCGGCGCGCTCAGTCCATCGCCGAACGGCTCGAAACCCTCGGCGTGCCGGTGATCTATCCGGGTCTGCCGAACCATCCGGGCCACCGTTTGCTCGCGGAAATGGCCAACCCGGGATACGGCTTCGGCGGCATGCTGGCGATCGACTGTGGCACGGCCGAAAGAGCCAACGCGCTGCTATCGCTGCTGCAAAACATCGAACGCTTCGGGCTCATCGCCGTCTCGCTTGGTTATTACGACACGCTGATGAGCTGCTCGGGTTCCTCGACCTCGTCCGAAATCACCGCCGAGGAACAACGGGAAATCGGCATCTCGCCCGGCCTGCTGCGGATCTCCATCGGCTACACCGGTTCCTTCGAATCGAGAATCGCCCAACTCGAACGCGCGCTCGCACAATGCGGGCTCGTTGCGAGCTGAGCGTGTGCGCGGCTGCCGCTCATCCCAGCCTGCGCTCCAGCGCCTCGTCCATCGCCTTCTCGACGAGGCGGGCGGCAAGGGCTTCGGTGGCGGTGTCGAGGCGTTGGACCGCGGCCTTGAGCGGGTTGGCCGCGCCCATGGCCAGGGCTTCTCTAACAGCCGCCGCCGCCGCTTCGATTTCGCCGCGCTCGTCGTCGGAGGCGAGGCCTTGTGCGAGCACCATTTCCACGGCAGGCAGAAGCTCCTCCGCCTTGAGTTTCGCCTCGGTGAAGATCCGCTCGGCCATGTCCTCGAAGGCGTGCTCGACGGACTGGCCGATCATTTCCTCCACCGCCTCGTCGTCCACATTCACCGCGGCGTTGCCGAGTTTGACGATGGTATCCGCGCCGGTGGCGGTGTCGCGCGCGAGCACTTCGAGGATGCCGTTCTCATCGATGCGGAACTGCACGCCCACGCGCGCCCGGCCTTTCGGCATCGGTTCGAAGGAAACCGTGAGATTGCCGAGTTCCCAGTTGTCGCGGGCCATCTCGCGCTCGCCCTGCAGCACGCGGACCTTCATCGCCTGCTGGCCGTCCGCCGCGTTGGTGAACATCTCGCCCGCCTTGCACGGGATGGTGGTGTTGCGCGGGATGAGCACGTTCATCAGTCCGCCGAAGGTTTCGATGCCGAGGCTCAGCGGAGTGACATCCAGCAGCACCATCGTCCGCAAGGCGCCGCTCATCACGCCGCCCTGGATCGTGGCACCGAGCGCAATCGCCTCATCCGGATGCTGGGAAACATCGGGCTCGCGTTGGAACAGTTCCGCCACCGCCGCGCGCACGGCTGGGATGCGCGTGCTGCCGCCGACGAGCACCACGGCCTGCAGGTCCTCCGGCCTGAGGTTCGCATCCGCGAGCGCATGGCGGCAGTGGCGCAGCGTGCGCCGGATCCATGGTGCGGCGATGGTTTCCAGCTCGGCGCGCGTGATCGGCAGTTCGATGCTGTTAGAGCCGTCGAAGAACGGAACGCGGAACACCGTTTCCTCCGCTTCCGACAGCACCCGCTTCACCCGCTCCGCCTCTTCGGTCAGACGGATCCGTGGTGCTCCGGTCATTTCACCAACGCCGGCTTTGCCGGTGACGTGGCGGAGAATCAACGCGTCCAGATCATCGCCGCCGAGGCGGGTGTCGCCATGGGTGGCGAGCACCTGGAAGACGCCGTCGTGCATTTCGAGAATCGAGAGATCGAAGGTGCCGCCGCCGAGGTCGTAAACCGCCACCCGCGCCTTCTCACCCAGCTTGTCCAGACCGTAGGCGAGGGCCGCCGCCGTGGGTTCGTTGAGGATGCGCACGACTTCCAGTCCCGCGAGTTCGCCGGCGCGTTTGGTGGCGGCGCGTTGCGCGTCGTTGAAGTAGGCCGGCACGGTGATCACCGCCTTGGAAACCGCGGTCTCCATCCGCCATTCGGCGATGCGTTTCATCTCGCCCAGAATCAGCGCGCTGATCTCCTCGGGGGACTTTCCCAACACGCGTGGCAAACCGTCCGCGCTTGCCTCGACATGGAGCGGGAATTCGCCGTCGTCCTCACCGGCCCGGCGGCCCATCAGTCGCTTGATGCTGGTGACCACGCGCTCCGGTTCCAGCGCGCGGCGTCGCAAGGCGGTGGCACCCGTTTCGGTGTCGCCGGTCGCGCCGATCCATACCGCGCTCGGGGTGATGCGTTTGCCCTCCGCGTTGGCTAACAGAATCGGAAACCCGGAGTCCACCAGGCCCACGGCCGAGTTGGTGGTTCCGAGGTCGATGCCCAGAATGATCTCGCTCATGCGCGCGCAGCTTCGCGGCGGGAACCGACAGCGTCAACCGCAGGACTCATGCCTTTTCGGACCACGGGGTCTTTTGATGGTTTATCCGTTGCCTATTTCCACGGCGGGCCGATGGTATGGATATGAAAACGAAACCGGTGGTGGCGGCGGTCGATTTTTCATCCTCATCGAGGCAGGTTCTCATTCACGCGGCGCGCATCGCGGAGTTCACCGGTGCGCCTTTGATCGTCGCCCATGTGGTCTCGGAAAGCCGTCTGCGCGATTGGGAAAGCACCATGGGCCGGAGCTTTGACATCGCCAAGGGCCTTGCCGAGACCACCGCGCGCCTGCAAGCCCTCGCCGCCACCGTGCCAGGCACGGAAAACCCGACGGTCGATGTCCAGATCGGCAAGCCCTATCGCGAGTTGGAATGGGTCGTTAGGCAAAACGATGCCGGCCTGTTGGTCATCGGCGCGCACGATCTCTCGAAGCGCCGTCTCGGCACCGTCAGTTCCCGCTGCGTGCGTTCGATGGCGGCCGATGTGCTGATTCTCCGCGACTGGCAGGGTGGGGGATTCCGCGCGATCACGGCTTGCGTGGATTTCTCACCCACTTCCGCCGCCGGTCTGGAACGGGCGCTCACCCTCGCTTCCGGCTACCGTTGCCCGCTGGAGGTGTTGCATGTCTATCATCCGCCCAACCGCGATCCTTGGGGCGCAGCGATCGATCCTCCGCCGGACGAGGGAGCCTCCTATGCGGACACCGTGCGCGAGCGGGTTCGCCGAAGGATGGACGCGTTCCTCGCCGGACATCGGGAGCGTCTTTCCGCAACCGATTGGCACACGCATTTCATCGAAGGCGAATCCCCGGCCGCGGCGATCACCGCGCATGTCGCCGCCCGCGACTTCGACCTCACCGTGATCGGTTCCCATCAGGGATCATGGCTGGAAAACGCCGTGCTCGGCAGCAATGCCGAACGGATCCTGCATGATTCGGACTCGTCCGTGCTTGTCGTCAGGGCATGACGAAGCGTGAGGGGTCGCATACCCGTTCCTCGATCCGGAATGGTCGCCGGTTCCCCGGATCAACGCCGGCGGCGCAGCACCAGCATCATCGTGCCGAGGATTCCCAACATGGCGGACGAGGGTTCCGGGATCGCGTTCCAACTCATCGCGTAAAGCCCCGCGCCGTCACCCTGGCCCTTCAGCGTCACCACGAAGGCCTGTGGCGTGAAGAGATCCTTCTCGATCACAAACGACTCGCCAACCGACTGGCCGACGAAATCGAAGTCCACATTGAGCGGTTCCGGTCCGTTGAAGGTGATCTTCACCGATTCGTTTTCATCGAAACTCAGCGAGGGACCGCCGAAGCCGTTGTCGTTCCGATACGCCGAATCCACGACCAGCGAGGAGTTCGGACCGGCTTCGAAAACCAGCTCGCCATATCCCGGCACAAACACCGAGAACGGATTCTGGTTGAGGACGCCGCCTTCGTAGCCGACGGCATCGAGTGTAAACGCACCGCCGATGGCCGGAGCCAACGACAACAGTGCCGCAACAAGCGCAGTTTTGGTTTTCATGGGGGGGAGATCTTCGGACCGCAACCGTTCACGGTTATAGCCGGAGCACAAAACTGATAGATCCTCGCAAAGACTTCGCAAGAAAATTAAACTCGCTGAAAGTGAACTGCTTGTGATTGCTTTTATTCAATCCATCCTAAGCATTCGGACTTATCATATGGCTGAAACGATAAGGAATATGCGAGGAAGCCACCGTGAATCCGAAACGCAGGACAGGGGAAGCTCCCTCAAACCGCTCCAATGAACCATGCGATCCGGAGTCTGGAAGGGGATCGGGTTGAGAATCCGGGATACAATGAATCAGCCGGATTTGATGGGCTCGAATTTCGGATAGTCCCGGCACGGAGCCTGAATCCGTCGCGGGCCTTTTGCCTTGGATCGACTCCTTCGAGATCACTTTTGAAGAACCGCTTTCGATTCAACCTCCAACCCGTGGGATCAGTGGATGGGATATCAACCGCGGCCAAGCCGTTTCCCGCGGCCTCGAACCACAGGGAGGGAGCGCTTGTTTCAAATGTCGCGACCGGCAAAGGGCCACTGGCGGGTTCTCATCGAAAGCATTTCCGGAAGCCCCCCGGGCCCATGGTTGCAAATCAGAATCGCGGGCCGGGGTCCGCCCTTCCCATCCGTTGCCTCACTTGCTCACGTTGAAGCGGAACTCGATCACATCGCCGTCCTTGACGACGTATTCCTTGCCCTCGATGCGGAGCTTGCCGGCTTCCTTGCAGGCGTTCTTGGAGCCGAGCGCAACAAGGTCGTCGTAGTGGACGACTTCGGCGGCGATGAAGCCGCGTTCGAAGTCGGTATGGATCACACCGGCTGCGGCGGGGGCCTTGTCGCCCTCGTGGATGGTCCAGGCGCGCGTTTCCTGGACGCCGGTGGTGAGGTAGGTGCGCAGGCCTAACAGATGATAGACGGCGCGGATCAGCGCGGAAACGCCGGAGTCGGTGACACCCATGTCGGCAAGGAACTCGGCGGCCTCCTCGGGTGACAGTTCGCTGAGTTCCTCCTCGATGCGCGCGGAGATGACCACGGCTTCCGAGCCGCTGTGCTCGGCGGCGAACTGGCGCACCTTGGCAACCAGCGGATTGGAGTCCGGATTTTCGGTGGTGGCGGCCAGTTCGTCCTCGCTGACGTTGCAGGCGTAGATCGTACGCTTCATCGAGAGCAGGAAGAAATCCTTCACGATGATGGAGTCCTCATCGCTGAACTGCAGGGTGATCGCGGGTTTTCCCTGATCCAGATGCGGGAGGATGATGTCGATGAGTTCGACCTCCTTCTTCGCCTCCTTGTCGCCGCCCTTGGCTTTCTTCTCGCGGGAAACCCGGCGTTTTTCGAGCGAGGCCATGTCGGCGAGGATCAGTTCGGCGTTGATGATCTCGATGTCGCGGACCGGATCGACCGAGCCGAGCTCGTGGATGATGTCGTCGTTTTCAAAACAACGGACCACCTGGACGATGGCGTCGGTCTCGCGGATGTTGGCGAGAAACTGGTTGCCGAGGCCGGCACCTTCGGAGGCGCCCTTGACGAGACCGGCGATGTCCACGAACTCGATGGCAGTGGGCACCAGCTTCTGCGAACCGGAGATCTTCGAGAGCACGGCAAGCCGCGGATCGGGCACTGTGACGATGCCGACGTTCGGATCGATGGTGCAGAAGGGATAATTCGCCGCCTCCGCCTTGCGGGTGCGGGTGACGGCGTTGAAAAGGGTGGATTTTCCGACGTTTGGCAGTCCTACGATTCCGGCCTTGAGCATGGCGGCGGGAGGGTGGGCGGCGGATGCGGCCGCGACGAGAAAAATTTGCGACCGGGAATCCCGGGGCCATGGAGAAATGAAATCCGCGCTTCTCCCGGCGGCGGCGATCGTTTCCAATCCGCCGCGTCCACGGATGTCCGAAAACTTCTACCAGCAAACCACCTCCGCCCCGGCGACGGCATTTGACGTTTCGCTGCGGCCGCCGGCGTTTTCGGAATTCATCGGTCAGGAGAAGGTAAAGGAGCGCCTGTTGCTCATGCTGGAGGCCGCCCGTCAGCGTGGCGACGTGCTCGACCACGTCCTGCTTTCCGGTCCTCCCGGCCTTGGCAAAACCACGCTGGCCAACCTGATTTCCCGCGCCGCGGGCACCCAACTGCACACCACCTCCGGCCCGCAGATCGAAAAGGCGGGTGATCTCGCCGGCATCCTCACCAACATCCAGAAGGGCGACATCCTGTTCATCGACGAAATCCACCGCCTCCACCCGGCCATCGAGGAATACCTGTATCCGGCCATGGAGGATTTCCGCCTCGACATCATCATCGACTCCGGCCCCTCCGCCCGTTCCATCCAGATCAACCTCCCGCGCTTCACCCTCGTCGGCGCCACCACCCGCTCCGGCATGCTTACCGCGCCGCTGCGCTCGCGCTTCGGACTGGCGAACCGCCTCGACTACTACACCCACGAGGAACTGGCCCAAATCATCGAACGCTCCGCCGGCCTGCTCGAAGCGCCTATCGAACACGGCGGCTCGATGGAAATCGCCTCCCGCGCCCGCGGCACCCCGCGCGTGGCCAACGCCCTGCTGCGCTGGGTGCGCGACTACGCCCAAGTCCGCGGTTCCGGCCTGATCAACCAAGCCATCGCTGATGCCGCGCTCGCCATGATCGAGATCGACGCGCAGGGACTCGATGAAATGGACAAACGCCTGCTCGAAGTGCTGATCTACAAATTCGGCGGCGGTCCGGTGGGCCTCAACTCACTGGCGGTGGCCGTGGGCGAGGATGCCGCCACCATCGAGGAAGTCCACGAGCCTTTCCTCATCATGCAGGGATACCTCATGCGCACCCCGCGCGGACGCATGGCCATGCCACCCGCCTATCAGAAAATCGGCGCGCCACCTCCCCCACCTCCGGCGGACAATCCGCAGCCAAGCCTGTTTTAGTGCCGTTTCATCCCCAAGTAGGCTCGTTCGTGAGAACGAGGAGGGACGACGGCAGCAGATAGGGGGATCGCATTCTCACGAATGCGCCTACGTCATGGTTCCGGCTCCGCAGAATTGGAACGTGAATCTCACAGGCGGAAGAACCCGCGAAGCCACCGAATGACCGAGAACAGTATCGGAACGCTTTGTGCCACCCACCAGTAAACACCAAGCGGCAGAAGCAGCGCGAGAAACAGAACGCCAAAGCCGACCGAAACGCCGTGGAGTGTGGGCGTCGAACCGATGGCCGACGCCATGCTGACGACGACTAAGCAAAGCAGGGCGAGGACGGCAACGCTGAGGGGAATCTGCGCGAGAATCGGCCAACGGCGGCGACGGGCAAACCACTCCGCAAGCGCCGTGGATGGGGCTAACAGAGCCAGACCGACCACCGTGGTGGCGACGAAGAAAAAAACCAGTCCCGCCGGATAAGCCAACGGCCCGCCAATGCCGCCATCCGTGAACATGGCCCACAGAAGCAGCGCGATGTAAACAATCGTCCAGATCACCAGAACCGATGCAACCGTGACGGCCAACGCGAGGAAATGCCGGGTGAAGAAACCGCCGACTCGTCCTGCTGTCCGGATGGCTTGGGGGTTGTTCATGGTGAGGTCGTGGGAACAACTGACGCTCCCAAGCTCAGCGCCGGCAGCGGGCTCTGCGGATCTCACGGTTTTGCAAAAACGAAGTAGAGTGAGACGCCATGCAGAATGCTGATTGCGAGGTTGGCCTTGGGAACGGGATTGCCGCGATCGGTCACGAGAAACGCGCTCAGAACCTTGTAGAAGATTTGCAGAGGGAAAAGAACAGCAACAATGCGAAGTCGCAAGCTGGAATCGGCAAGCGCGACGATGCTACAGACCGCAATCGCCAGATACAAACAGGCAAGAATCTGGCGCGAGGTGGTCTCCGGTCCAAAAACCTCGTCCATTCCGGGCAGCATCCGTTTGAGACAAAACCCGATCGCCAGGCCAATGTAGCCCGCGACGAGAACATTGACGACAAGCGACAGTAGAATGAAGGTCATGATGAGAAATGGATGTTTCCTGAAGACGGCTGGCGGCGCCCAACGACCCAAGTTCAGCGTACCGGTCCATCGGACGCTACGATTGCAACCGTGATGTTCAAGGCTGGCTCGCCGGGTTGTAACTGAAACTGGTGGGCATCTTGATGGGGAGTAGACGCGCCCTCGCGCTACGGCGGCGGATCGGCTGTTCGGTTGTCTTAGTGTTTCCCAGGTTCCACGACGGCACCCACTTGTCTCCGGCGAGGGCGCCGGAGACGGCACGCGAAAGCGCGGGCGTTCCCCGCAATCCAAAGATGCCCCTATGCCCCAGCCTTCCGTTTGCGCCTGTTCGGCCCAAGACTCCAGGTTTGCCCGGGACTTTCATCGTGACATTCGCCGCGTGCGGGTAATCTTCCGGGCGTCGTGAATTCCGTCGTCAAGCAAACCATCGACCGTTGTCGCGAGGCCGGCTTGCGCCGCACCAAGGCGCTGGAGGAGCTGATCGCCACGCTTCTGGAAAGTGATCGCCCGATGACGCTTGCCGAGCTGGCGTCATCGAAGCGGTTGGCCGAGCAATGCGACAAGGCCACCGTGTTCCGGCTGCTGCAGCGGCTGGCCGGGCATGGCATCGTTCGTCGGCTCGGTCTGCACGAGCGCGCCGCCTATTTCACGCTGCTGGTGCCGGGAAGGCACAGCGACTATCTGATCTGCACCTCCTGCGGCAGCATCGAGGCCATCCAGGCACCCTGTCCGGTGCACCACCTCGAGGACGAGATCCGCGAGAAAACCGGCTTCCGCAACCTTTATCACGAGCTTGAGTTTTTCGGCGTCTGCCCGAAGTGCGCCTGAACGTTCAGGCATCCGCCAGCGAGGCGGCGCGCTCGGCGATCAGAGCGATCAGGCTGGCCAGCTCCGCTCCCGCCTCGGCTTTGGGTTTGACCAGCAGCAATTGGGTGGTGATGACCGGCGACGAAAGTGTTAGAAAAACGCATCCCGCATGCGGCAGTTTGCGGGCGTGTGCCGGAATGATGCCGACTCCCGCTCCGGTGGCCACGGCGGCAAGCATCAGCGGCAATGAATCCAGTTCGGCGGCGATCCGTGGTTCGAAGTCCGCCTTGGCACAGCACTCGATGAGAAACTCACGGCGGCCGGGGAAAAACGCGTTGGAAAGTGAAACCCAGCCGTCGTTTCGCAGTTCGGCGAGCTTTACCGACTTGCGTCCCGCCAAGCGGTGATCCTCGGGCACCACCACCGCGATCCGGTGCTTCGAAAGCAGCCGCACGGCAAACATCGCGCGCTCGCTGTCATCGATGTTTCCCAGAATCGCCGCATCGAGTTCATGCCGGCGCAAACGCTCGATCTGTGCGCTCGGCGGGAGATCGAAAAGACTCACCATCGACTTCGGATGCCGCTGTTGGAACTCCCTGACAGCCGGAGCGACGAGGTCGTCGAGAAACGGGCCGATGAATCCCAGCCGCAAGGTCCGCCGCTCGCCGCCGAAGCGCTCGCGCACCTGCTGGGCGGACAACTCCGCGTCGCACAGGATCTGCCGTGCCTTGCCCAGAAAGAAACGCCCCGCCTCGGTGAGATGGATTCGTTTCCTGACCCGGTCGAAGAGCAGTACGCCCACCTCATCCTCCAGCAACGCGATCTGGCGGCTCAGCGCGGGCTGCGAGACATGCATGCGCTCCGCCGCCCGCGTCATGCTTTGCGCTTCGGCCGCGGCGACGAAGTAGCGGAGTTGGTGGAATTCCATGGCCGCAGCCTCGCACCATCCCCGAAGCGCCGCAAGCAGGTTCATAACCTCCGGCTATGAACTTGGAAGCAAAGTGGCATTGGCCGGATTTTCGCATCCGTGGGATTCTCGCCCCGTCATGAAAACCACTCTCCGCAAAGCCTCCGACCGCGGCCATGCCAACCACGGCTGGCTCGACACCTGGCACACCTTCAGTTTCGCCGACTACTACGATCCGGCGCACATGGGCTTCCGCAGTCTGCGTGTGATCAACGACGACAAGGTCGCGTCCGGGGCGGGATTTCCGACTCATCCGCACCGCGACATGGAAATCTTCAGTTATGTCGTTTCCGGGGCGATCGAGCACAAAGACAGCATGGGCAACGGCCGCCGCCTGCTGCCCGGCCAGATCCAATTGATGAGCGCCGGTTCGGGCGTGACGCATTCCGAATTCAATCCGCTGCGCGACGAACCGCTCCATCTTCTGCAAATCTGGATCAAACCGCACACGCAAGGACTTCAGCCGTCCTACACCGAGTGGCACCCCACACCGGAGTCCGAATCTGCCTCCAAGGTGCTCGTCATTTCACCGGACGGCCGCGAAAACTCCGCCACCATCCGCCAGGATGCCTCCATCTATCGGCTGCGCCTGCGTGCCGGTGAGTCCATCGAACACGAACTCGCTCCCGGCCGTGGCCTGTGGCTCCAGCTCATCAGTGGAAACGTCGTGGCCGCCGGCACGGAACTCTCCCCCGGCGACGGCCTCAGCGCCGAATCCGCAGGCAGCCTCACGGTTACCGCCAACGAAGACTCCGAGGCACTGCTCTTCGACCTCGCATGATACAAATGCCACTTGAAAATTCCCCGATCCGCTCAATTCGTCTCCAATCCTGAATTTAACCAACCAACCAACAAACAACATGAAATCCGCCATCATCCCCGTCATCACCGCGCTCGGCCTCGCCACCGCGTCCGCTGCTCCCCAAACCTTCGACTTCAAGGATCCGAAGGGAGTGAATCACGCCAAGTTCACCCTTGATGCTCCGCTTGAAACCATCAGCGGTGTCGCCAACGGCATCAGTGGAACCCTCACCGTGGACCCCGCCAAACCCGAAGCCACCAGCGGCACCATCACCGTCGAAACCAAGTCGCTTCACGTCGAAAACCCGATGATGAAGGATCACATGCTCGGCGCCGAATGGCTGGACGCGGAGAAAAACCCCAGCATCACCTTCAAGGTCAAATCACTGAAGGACTACAAGATGAGCGATGGCAAGGCCTCCGCCACCGTCGTCGGCACCTTCTCGCTCAAGGGTGTGGAAAAGGAGATCGAAGTCCCCGCCACCGTCACCCTGCTGCCCGGCAAGCTCGGCGACCGCACCGGTGGGAAAATGCAGGGCGACCTCGCCGTGATCCGCACCAGTTTCACGATCAAGCGCAGCGATTTCGGCATCAACCCGAAGGCACCGGAAGACAAGGTGTCCGACGAAGTGAACGTCACGCTCGCCATCGCCGGCGCATCCCCGAAAAACTGAACCACGCCCCGTCATGCGCGCCGCCCTCCGAATCATTGCCGCCGTCATTCTGTTAGCCGCCGTGGTCTGGTGGTGGCGCGCCGGGGCCCACACCGGCTGGACCAAAACCAGCGTCCAAATCTGGAAATACGACGAGATCACCGAGATTTCCTATCCCGAGACCGAGAAACGTTTCGTGCCCGGAGTGGATTTCCTCGCCGCGGGAGGATTCGTCTCGGTGCTGCTCGCGGGTGCCGGTTTCCTGGTTCGCAAGCGAAGAACACCAACCCACACGCCCCTCCCGTCATGAATGCCGATGGCCTCAACTCACTGATTCTGTCAGGTCAGCCGTTCCTCCTCATCGACGTGCTGCCCGATGAGGTGCACGCCGCGCGGCACATCGCGGGTTCCACCAACCTTTGTGTGTTCGAAACGGCGTTTATCGCCAAAGTCGCCGAACTCGGACTCTCGCGGGACAAGGTCATTGTCGTCTATGGCGCGGGTGGCGGGTCCCATGATGCCGCCGATGCCGCCCGCAAGCTGTCCGCGGAGGGCTACTCCAATGTCATGGTTCTCGATGGCGGCATCGAGGCATGGTCCTCCGCCGGTTTCCCGGTGCGAGGTCATGGCAAACTGCCCGAGCCGCCGCCGATTGACGGAATCTATCAGGTGGATACCGCGGAAAGTGTCATCCGCTGGACCGGCCGCAACCTGTTCAACCACCATTCCGGCACCGTGCGACTCAGCGGAGGCACCATCGCCGCAAGGCAGGGAGTGCTCGAGTCCGCGCGGTTCATCATCGACATGGCCTCGATCGCCTGTGAGGACCTGGCGGACTCGGAGTGGAATGGCATGCTCATCCGCCACCTTCTCGATGCGGATTTCTTCGACGTGGAGAAGTTCCCGACCGCCGTCTTCGAAGTGGCGGAGGCTCATGCGATTGCCGGCGCGTCCGAGGGCACGCCGAACTTTGTTCTCAGGGGATCGCTGACCTTGCGCGGCGTCACGCGCCCGCTGGAGTTTCCCGCGGTCGTGGCGAGCGCTGACGGCTCGCGGCTCACCGGGCAGGCACACGTGGAG
>Ga0315904_10001927_pt1 | contig 32662 bp, 21 predicted proteins | sample LakEriMetagenome_6_FD_203529 | JGI IMG/M metagenome (GOLD analysis project Ga0315904, IMG submission 203529) | Freshwater fungal communities from buoy surface, Lake Erie, Ohio, United States - Buoy 12 MA120 | ecosystem: Environmental > Aquatic > Freshwater > Lake | place: USA: Lake Erie, Ohio...
GGCACCCTCGCCGGCAAGTGCAAGAAGGAAGGCGAGTGCGACAAGGACAAGGAAGAGGGCACCCTCGCCTGATTCTGTCCCTGCTTACCTGACTCAATCACTCACGAAGACCGCCGGTTTCCCCGGCGGTTTTCTTTTTGGCTGTGACTCACGGACCCCAATTGGCAGCCCACGCCTCGTGGTGACTGCCAGACTGCCCCGAAATAGGGGCAAGAGCTTCCATTGATCGCGGCGTGTGGATCCGATTTGAGAACCCGGCCGGATTCCCCGCCTCATCGATACCGCTCAGCGGGCCTTGTCCGGATGGAATCGGTCGGCATGGGAGACGGGATCGTAAAGCGAGCCACGCGCTTCAAGTGTGGCGTGACCGTCCACCCACAATACTCCGCCGGACTTGCGCCCCGGGCGGGGTGCGGGAAGATCCAGTGCCTTGCCGGTGAGATACTGCGCCATGATGTGATCCGCCGTGCCGTATGCCGTGACCAACAGAACGGTGGCCGCAGGGTTCGGCACTCCGGTGAAGTTCCGCCACGATTTCGGAGCGCCTTCGTAGTCGTCGTATTCCGGATCGAGTTCGAAGTAAACGTTGAGCGCGGGACCGCGCGGCGGGGATTCCTCAGGATCGATTCCAAACTGTGTGGATTTGGCGCGGGCGAGAGAATCCCGCGAGGTGTCCGGTTGGCCTAACAGCGGCAGGATCTCGCGCTGCCAGCCGAGTTCGCCGTGACCGGTGGCGGAATGACTGCTGCGCGGCGGCCTGCCGTGGTGGTCGGCCGCCCACGAGTGGATGGCCACACCCAGATTGCGGAGGCGGGTGAGGTCGTTCATCTCCGCCGCACGGACGCGTGCCGAGCGCAACGCCGCCATGGCGGCCGCCGCCAGACCGGCGACGACCGCGATGACAACCAGCAACTCGACCAGGGTGAATCCGGATCGGCGGTGCGGGCGTGGGATCTTCATGACCGGAATGCGGATGAATGACGGCGACGACGCATCAGCAGCGCACCGCCCGCCATGGACAGCAACACGGCCGAGGGTTCGGGAATCACGTTGAATCCCACAGTGGTTTGCGCCGGAGCGTAGCCCGGAACCGGCACCCCGGCGGAATCCGTTAGAGTGAACGCCAACGTCACGCTCGCGGTTCCCGAAGATCCGGCGGGCATGACGAAGACCGGATGCGTCATGCCGTGACTGACCGTGCCCCAGTCCCACGACATGGCGGAGCCGCCGGTGCCGAGGATGGGATCAAACAGCTGAGGCGCGGAGTTTCTCCAACGGAACGCCCCGAGCCCCGGAGTGCCCGAGACCCATGAGACCATGATCTTCGTATCGACCGGCAGCGGATCGGATTCGAAGAGCACAAGCCCAAAGCGGCTGTTGAACAAACCGGCGGCCTGCGCGGGATCGAGTGTGGCATACCATGGGGACACCGGATCGAGCGTATCGCCGGGTTTCCATGAGGACAGCGGCTTGAGATCCGGAGTCCCCGTCTCCGGCGCGGCGGTGAGAGTGGCGCCGTTGAGCGCCACGTTGATGTGGATCATGCCTCCCTGATCCATGGGACCTGGCAAAGTGGTTAGAACAGTGGCACCTATGGGCAATGCGCTCAAAGTCGTGATGGTGATGATGGATTTGAACATATGATGATTGGTTTGATTTTGGATATGGATATCCGCGCGGCAACGGTCGCAGGCATGCGCCGGAACGCGCCACGGGATTGGGCACACGGGACAACCGCGGCCAAGGAACAGCATGCGGGATTGGAAATACTTCCCGCGATTCACAGCGGTTCAAATCCGCTCGGGAGGCGGTGCGGCGGGGGCGTCACAGCCCCTGCCACGCGAATGAATGTGAGCGGCGGGTTTCGAGCCGAGCGACTTGAGCTCGCCGGCCGCAGGCAGCCGGACGCCGGCGCAGGGAATCATCTCGGACCAGACAAGCCGACCACGGGAATCCGGAATCCGCTCAGTGGGATCGTCATTCCCCTCCCCTTCCCTCAAGGCCTCGGCTTTCGCGCAGAGTTCGCAGGGGTGATTGCCGTCAAAGGTTTCCATCACTCCACGGGCAAACCCGCGCTCCGCGGTGTAATCGACCAGCATCTTCACCCACGCCACCTCCTGTAGCAGCATCGCCGGCCCCTGAATACAAAGAATGAGAACGACCGCCATCAGCCGTTTCATCAGGTCGCGCATGCCGGTTGAGTTCAAGTTCGTGACGGGATGATCCACAACCGGCGGAACGATGCAAGCCCAAATTAAAGAACTAAACTTCTTTAATTATTGAGGCACGATTCCATTCCGACCGTAGAGGGCGGAATCTTGTTAGATCCCGGTTCGTCCGGAGACAAATCATCCCGAATCAACGTGCGAACATCGGTTTGTCCGGGATATCCTTCCACGATCCGATCATCCGTTCTTGTGACAGAAGCAAAGAGGCCGGAGTAACCTCGGCCTTTGTTCTTCCCAAGATCCGTCCGTTTGGCGACGTATCCCCCGCGCCCATGCGGATTTGGAGATTTCACGCCATCACTGTCCTCGTCCTCGCCGTTTCCTCCTGCGAGTCGTGGCGCTTCGCCGCACCCGTCGATGATCTGGCGATCCGCACGCCAGGCACCTGGGCGGCGGTCTCATCGGGTGGCGAGGCGCGGATTTCCACCGGCTGGCTCGGCGAGTTTGGCGATGCCGGGATGACGCGCACGGTCAACGAGGCCTTGGCGCACAATCGCAGCCTGAAGGCCGCCTCGGCCCGCTTGCGCGAGGCGGAGGAAACCACCATCATCGCCCGTGCGGGACGGCTGCCGTCGGTCGGACTTTCGGGCAGCGCGGCGGTCACGGATTCGTCCGACTCCGATCGCACCCAAAGCCACGGCCTGAATCTGGCCGCCTCGTGGGAACCGGACCTTTGGGGGCGTTTGCGCGACATAACCCGCGCCGCCGAGGCGGACGAGAGGGCGGCGATCGAGGATTTCCGCGGCGCGCGGCTGTCGCTCGCGGCCAATGCCGCGAAGGCGTGGTGCAACCTGATTTCCGCCACGCAGGAAGTGTCGCTCGCCGAGGTCACGCTGGAGTCGTTCGAAAAAAACCTCCGCATCATCGAGCGCAACTACAAGGGCACCGGTGAGGGCGCGCTGGATATCAGTTTCGGCCGGACCAACGTGTCGTCGGCGCGCCGCGCCTTGGAATCGCGCAAGCTCGAACAGGCCGAGGCCGCGCGTTCGCTGGAGGTTCTGTTAGGCCGCTATCCCTCGGGCCTGGCCCGGAGCGGCGGCGAATTGCCGCGTCTGCGAGGCGCGGTGCCCGCGGGCTTGCCGGCGGATCTGTTGGACCGTCGGCCGGATCTCGCCTCCGTCCGTGCCCGACTTTTTGCCAGCGCCCGCCGTGCCGACGCGGCCCGCAAGGCTCTGCTGCCGTCGTTTTCCCTGACAGCCGCCGGCGGATCCTCGACCACCCGCCTCGCCGAGGTGCTCGATGTGAGCAACCTTGCCGCCACGCTGGCCGCCCGATTCACCCAAGTCATCACCGAAGGCGGTGCCGTTTCAGCCGAAGCGCGGGCGGCCCTCGCGCGCAACGAGGCGGTCTTGCACGACTACACCCAGACCGCGCTGGAGGCGTTCCGCGAGGTCGAAGCGGCGCTCGCGGCCGACCGTTCGTTGGCGAAACAGGAAACCTTTCTCGCCTCCGAACTCGACCAGGCCGCTCTCGCAGAACGCCAGTCCGAGCGCGACTACGCCGAGGGCGTGAATCCGAACATCCTGTCCGTGCTCGAGGCCCAACGCCGTGCGAACAACGCCCGCGCCTCGATGATCCGCCTGCGCAACCAACGGCTCCAGAACCGCATTGACCTGCACCTGGCTCTCGGCGGCGATTTCCAGACCCCGTTGCCCTGATTTCGCGGAAACACCCGCGCGCCGGACTTCGTATTTGGCAAAACCACCAATCGCGCCGACATTTCCGCGCCCCGATTCCGAATGATTTCACGCATCGCCACGCCCATTCTCATCCTTGCCGCCGGATTCGGCGCATGGAAATGGCTGGGCACACCCGTGGAGCCACCCAAGCCGGTCCATCAGGAGGCGCAGAAACTCAAAACCGAGAAACACGTGCTCGCCCGCGCCGATTTCCCGGTGATTCTCGAAACCCAGGGAGCCATTCGCGCCCATCACACCACCACCGTCACTGCGCTCGTCCCCGGAACGATCAGCGCGATCCATCCGTGTTTCGAGGACGGCGCGTTTTTCAAACAAGGTGATGTGCTGGCCGAAGTCGACCCCGCCGATCTCCAGGCCGCGCACACCGCCGCCGAATCCCGCCTCGCCCGGGCCGAAGCCGTTCTCGCCCAAGAGGAGGCCCGCGCCAAACAGGCGAAACTCAACTGGGAGGACATCGGCTACGAGGAAGAACCCTCTCCGCTCGTCCTTCGCGTGCCCCAGCTCAAGGAAGCCCGCGCCGTGGTCACCGCCGCCCTCGCCGATCTCGATCAGGCGAAACGGAATCTCGAACGCACGAAAATCCGCGCCCCCTTCGACGGCCGGGTGAAGAACCGCCTCGTCGGCCTTGGCCAAGCTGTCGGTGCCACCACCCCGCTCGGCGAGATTTTCGCCACGGACTTCGCCGAGGTGAGACTCCCGCTTTCCGCCGACCAACTGCCCTTCGTCAAACTCCCCGCCAGGGAAGGCGATCCGTCCGTGGAGGTCACCCTGTATGACGCCCTCGGAAACGCCAACCGCCCGAGCGGCCATACCTGGAAGGCCCACATCGTCCGCACCGAAGGCGCGCTCGATGAGGCGTCCCGCGAACTGTTCGCCATCGCCCGCATCGACGACCCGTTCGGCCTCGAATCCGGCGGACCCGAGCTGCGCATCGGCCAACCTGTTAGAGCGGCGGTTCGCGGCACCGTGCTCAGGGACGTCATCGCCATCCCCCGCACCGCGCTGCGCGGCGTGAATAAGATCTATCTGATCGACCGCGAGGGACCCGCCATTCACAAGACCGACATCAATCCGGTCTGGAGCACCGCCGACACGCTCGTCATCCGCGACGGTTTGAATCCCGGCGAGTGGCTGGCCACCTCGCGATTGCCCTACGCTCCCGACGGCGCGCCGGTGGAAATCATCGAGCCGAAAATCGCGGCCGAACCCGGATCCATCAAAGCCGGAAACGCCAGCGGCTCCTGACCGGTCCGCCTGTAGCGGCGGACTACTTGTTCCGCCGTACCCGATAGGCGAAGGAGGATGTCCGTCGAAGCGAACGAAACGCCGCGAGCGCACATGAACTCCGCGCCTCCCATTGGCTTCGACACTGATAGAGTGCCGCTACACGCGACGCCCAGCGATCGACAAACCCATGACACATCGACCGGTCGGGTGCCGTATGATCCGGCCAACCTCATGGAACCGAACCGCTCACTCGACCGCCGCCACTTCCTGAAACTTTCCTCCGCGAGCGCGGTCGCCGCCACGTTCTGCGGCCCACGGGCAAGCGCCGAGGACGCTTCGGCCGCCCTTTACGCCCGGGTCGTCCCCACCATCAAGAACCTCAACCGCGATTGGCTCGCCTCGCTGGTCACACCGGGCCACCCGCTCGACGCCGCGATCCGTGCCGAGAAGAAGGCCACCGATCTAACAAAAATCGGAATGACCGTAGGCGGCATCGGCTGCGGCACCGTCTATCTGTGCGGCGACGGCCGTTTGTTCGTCTGGGACATCCTCAACCAACCGCACGAGGGCGTCGTCGCCCAGAAGACCCCCATCCCTCCGGGTCTTGAAAACATCGCGGGCGGCGGCAAGACGGCGCGCGAGCGCGACGGATCCAACTATCTGAATCCACCCACACCCGATTCGTTTCCCAATCCGTTCAGGCAGCACTTCGAGATCCGCACCGGAGACAGGACCAGGAAGTTCCAGTCATCGGATTGGAATGATATCTCATTTGAGGGCAAGTGGCCGCTCGGCGAAGTCCGCTATGCCGATCCCGCATGCCCCTTGCAGGTCACACTCAAGGGATGGACTCCATTCATCCCTCTGGATCTGGAGAAATCCTCGCTGCCGGTGACGGTGATGGAGTTCACCCTTCGAAACCATGGCACGGCACCCGTTGAAGCCACGCTGTCCGGCGTCCTCGAAAACCCCTGCCTCATCCACACCGGCCGCCAGATGAAGATCGAGCGAGCCACCCGCCTGCACCGGGCGGGAAACCTCAGCCTGCTCTCGCACTCGGCGGCAACGGCGGATCAAACGGAGCCCGGGCGGCCGGACATCGTGTTCCAGGACTTCGAGAACGGCTATGGCGACTGGCGGGCGGAGGGTGCGGCCTTCGGAGCCGCGCCGGTCGCCGCCGCCGATGTTCCGCCACATCAGGGAAATCTCGGCATGCGGGGAAAATTCGCCGCGAACTCGCATGCCTCCGCTCCAGGTCATGACACCGCCTCAAAGGACGCGGCCAAGGGCTCGCTGACCTCTCCGGAATTCACCATCACCCGCCGACATGTCAACTTTCTGTTAGGCGGGGGCAATCATGGCAAGCTCACCGGCGTGCAGTTGCTCGTCGATGGCAAGGTCGTCCGCACGGCCAGCGGTCCCGCCAACAACGTCATGCGCCCGGCCTCCCTCGATGTCTCCGAATGGGAGGGAAAAAAGGCCGTGATCCGCCTCGTCGACGACCACCCCGGCCCATGGGGAAACATCGGTGCGGACCACTTCGTTTTCAGCGATGTGCCGGCCGGAAAACCCGACACGCAGAACGCCGGAGACGCCGGCACCATGGTGCTCGGCCTGCTCGACCGCGAAGCGGCTTCGGACGAACGCGAAACCCTCTCGACCACCGTGACCATCGCGCCGGGAGCCGAGGAAACCGTGGTTTTCCTTCTCTGCTGGCACTTTCCCAACCTCCAGCCGCTGCCGGGGCTTGGTCGGAGAAGGAGTCACTGCGGCAGCCGTTTCACCTCGGCCGAAGACGCCGCCATCCGCATCTCGCGCGATCTGTCAACTTTGCGGAGTGATACCATGAAATGGGTCGCCACCTGGTATGACTCGTCCCTTCCCCGCTGGATCCTCGACCGCGCCGCCGCCACCACCAACACGTTGCAAACCGCGAACTGTCTGATGCTCGAAGACGGCCGCTTCTGGGCGTGGGAAGGCATCGGCTGCTGTCCGGGCACCTGCGGCCACGTCTGGCACTATGCGCAGGGACCGGCCCGGCTGTTTCCGGAAGTCGAGCGCAACCTCCGCCTCGTCACCGACTACGGTGTGGCGCAGAATTCCGACGGCGCGATCCGTTTCCGCGCCGAGGCCGCGGGCAACATCGCCATCGACTCCCAAACCGGCGTGGTCCTCCGCACCTGGCGCGAGCACCAGTGCTCACCCGATGACGGATTCCTCCGCAAGGCATGGCCCGGCGCGAAGAAGGCCACCCACTGGTTGCTGGAGTTCGACCGCAAGGATCCGGACGGGCTCGACGGACTGCTCCACGGCGAACAGCACAACACCCTCGACGCCGAATGGTATGGCAAAGTCCACGCGCTATGCTCGCTCTATCTCGCCTCCCTGCGCGCCGCGGCGGAAATGGCCATCGTGATGAACGACGCCGACTTCGCCGATCGCTGCCGCGAAGCCTTCGAATCGGGATACGAAAAGATATCCATTCTCTTCAATGGCGAGTTTTACATCCAGCAGGAGGATCCCGCTCACAGCACCGCCATCGGCGTGGGCACCGGTTGTTACATCGATCAGGTCATTGGCCAATGGTGGGCGCACCAGACCGGGCTCGGACGCATTTGCGCCGTGGATCAGGTGAAGTCCGCGCTACACAGCCTGTGGAAATACAACTTCGTCCCGGACGTGGGGCCTTTCCGCAGCGAGTTCAAGCGAGGCCGATTCTACGCCCTGCCCGGCGAGGCCGGACTCATCATGTGCACGTGGCCCAAGGGCGGACTCCGCCCGGATTTCGTGAAACACTGGCAATACGCCTACTTCAACGAATGCATGAGCGGCTTTGAATGGCAGGTGGCCGCCCACATGATCCACGAGGGCGAGGCGGTTTCCGCCAAGGACGATCCATCCCTGATCGAGAAAGCGGAGGACTCCCGCTCGCTCACACTGCGCGGACTCGCCGTGGCACGCGCCATCCACGACCGCTACTCGCCGAAGCTCCGCAATCCCTACAACGAGATCGAATGCTCGGACCACTACGCCCGCGCCGCGGCCAGTTACTCGATGCTGATCGCGCTTTCCGGCTTCATCCACGATGGTCCGCGCGGGCTCATCGGCTTCGACCCAAAACTCGAACCCGCCGCCTTCAAGTGCCCCTTCACCACCGCCGAAGGCTGGGGTTCCTTCTCCCAGCGGCTTGAAAACGGTGTCTGGAAGGCCGGAATCTCCATCGCCCACGGCAGTTTGCGGATCAATGATCTGTTGCTTCCATGGCTCGCTCCCGGGGGCACGGTGCTTCTCAATGGCGAAAAAGCCCAAGCCGACATCGAACCGGGTGCCGCGCGGTTCTCCGGCGAAGGAATCCGCATTTCCCCCGGATCGATTCTCGAAATCAGTTCCAAGGCAGGCTAAGGCCCGCCCACGAGGCATGAAAACCCAACCGCTGGCCGCCCTCGTCATCGCACTGGCTGCGTGGTCCGTGTCCGCACGGGATATCACCTTCATCTCCACCTCGGACAGCCATTACCGTCAACCCGATCACAAGCTCGGCCATCACAACCACCTCACCCGCGCCAGCGTGGAGGAGATGAACCGGATCGAAACCCTCGAATGGCCCGCCGGTCTGGGTGGCGGGAAAATCGCCCGGCCAATCGGTGTGATCATGCCCGGCGACCTGATCGACGACGGCGACCACGCGTTGAAAGGCCGTAACCTGACGGCCGAACAATTCCGGCTCTTCGAGGCGGACTTCGGGCTCGATGGCACTGATGGATTGCTCGACTATCCGGTCTTCGAGGGATTTGGAAATCACGACGGCCCGCCCGAAGGCGCTGAGAAAAACGGATTCAGCGTGCAGCGCGAGATCAAACGCAGGAACCGGATCCGACTGGAAAAGGGACTGATATCGAACGTCTCGGAGAACGGCCTGCACTACTCGTGGGACTGGGACGATGTGCATTTCGTGCAACTCAACATCTATCCGGCCGACCGCCAGCGCGAGGGTGTGCGCTACTCGCCGGTCTGGCATGCGCCACAAGGCGCGCTAACCTTCCTCAAACAGGATCTTGCGACAACGGTCGGCGGCAGCGGACGCCCGGTCGTGCTCGCCGCTCACTGCGGATTCGACACCAACTGGTGGACCGCCGCCGACTGGGAGGAACTCCACCAAGCCATCCAACCCTACCGCGTCATCCTTTACCTTTTCGGCCACACCGGAACCGGCACTGGAGCCTGGGCTCCCGCTGGCGCGTCCCGCAAACTGCCATGGATCAACGACGGCCAAACCAACAAGGGCTTCTTCGTCATCCGCATCACCGATGACCGCCTCGTTGCCGCCTACCGCTTGAAAACCGGGCTTTCCTCCGCAAAGCAGCCGGACGGCAGGCAGGTCCACGAGTGGAACGGCGATTGGGACTGGAAGTTTCCCATCAACCAACCGCTCGCCTCTCCCCCACCAAGGGAGTGATCCGATCAATTCTCCCATCACCACGGTCTTGCGACATTCTTTCTCAGACGATCACACTCTTTCCCCTTTTATGAACCGATGAATCCCCTGCCCCTGCTCCTTGTTTCCATCGCCGCCTTGGCCATCACGAAGGCCGCGCCGGACCGACCCAACGTGCTGCTCATCTACGGCGACGACGTCGGCTGGGGTGACCTCAGCGTTCAGGGTGCCTCGAAAATCCACACACCGCAAATCGACAAGCTCGCCCTAACAGGCCTGCGTTTCACCGACGGCCATTGCACCGCGGCCACCTGCACGCCGTCGCGCTTCTCGCTGCTCACCGGCATCCACGGCTTCCGTCACGGCATCCGCGTGCTGGCACCCAACGCGAGGATGACGATCCCCACCGACAAGCTCACGCTGCCGCGCGTCTTCAAAAACGCCGGCTACCAAACCGCCGTGGTCGGCAAGTGGCACCTCGGCCTCGGGGCGAAGGGCCAGCCCGTCGATTGGAACGGGGATGTCAAACCCGGACCGCTCGAACTCGGCTTCGATTACAGTTTCCTCCTGCCTTCCACCAACGATCGCGTCCCATGCGTCTATCTCGAAGGCCACCGCGTCGTGAACCTCGATCCGGCCGACCCGCTCCATCTGGAAACCCTGCCCAAGGGAGTGAAGGCAACCATCTATCCGGACGGCCGCAGGAACCCCGAGGCCATGACGTATTACCCCAGCACCCACGGCCACAACCAGTCGGTGATCAACGGCATCGGCCGCATCGGCATCCAGTTCGGCGGCAAGGCGGCATTGTGGAATGATGAAACCATGACCGACGAGTTTGTGAAACGCTCCAAGGATTGGCTCGCGAAGCGCGACAAGGATCAACCGTTCTTCCTCCACTACGCCGCCCAGGACATTCATGTCCCGCGCGCGCCGCATCCGCGTTTCAAGGGCAAGACAAAGCTCGGCCACCGCGGTGACTCGATGGCACAGTTCGACTGGGCCGTCGGCGAACTGCTCAAGACCCTCGATGATGAGGGAATCGCCAATGACACCATCGTCATCTTCTCCAGCGACAACGGACCCGTCTATGACGACGGTTATCAGGACGGCACGGTCGTTCATACGTCCAAGGAAGAAGTCGATCAGGGGCACGACGGCTCGGGCCCCTATCGCGGAGGCAAGTATCAGATTTACGAGGGAGGCACCCGCGTGCCCTTCCTTTTCCGCTGGCCGGCGAAGGTCAAACCCGGCGTTTCCCACGCACTCGTCAGTCAGATCGACCTCCTCGCTTCGTTCGCCGCGATGTTCGGCCAGCAGATTCCCGCCGGCCACGCCATCGACAGCCGCAACACGCTGGACGCGTTCCTTGGCAAGGATCCCAAGGGCCTGCCCCATATGGTCGAGGAGGCCAACACCCTCGCCCTGCGCGAAGGCCCGTGGAAATACATCCTCCCGAAGCCAGGACAGAAGGCACAACTCTATCAACTCGAAGACGACATCGGCGAATCCCGCAACCTCATCGCCGAACACCCGGAGCGCGCCGCCGCCATGCGCCAGCGCCTCATCGCCATCCGCGACGCGAACGACGGAATCCGTGGACTGGAGTGAGACAGCCTGCGAGCTTCATGGATCCCGCCGGATGCGGACGAAATCACGCCGTGGCGCAAGCAGCAACCGGGCGCGGGTGATGTGATCCTCGGCGAAACCGAGATCGAGTTCGCGCCGGTGCGCGGGAGTGAAATCGGGCGACTCATCGCACTCGGCGGTGTAATGCAGTCCGGGAAAACTGTCGAACCACAGATCAAACACAGGGTTCGAATCCGGATCGAAACCCTCGGCCTTCTCGAGTCCGCCGATGCGCAGCAGGCTCACCGGATCGCGGGGATCGGTCATGTTGAGGATCTCCTCGGCATCACGGGAACCATCGCCGTCGGAGTCTCTTGCGCTATCATCCTCGCCAACGGCAAGTCCGTAGGCGGGTTCGATGCGGTCGTCGATGCCATCGCCGTCGTTGTCCGAGAGCGGCTGGAGTTGACCTAACGGAAACGCCTCCACCGCGCCGATGTCCGGCAGCGGGCCGAGTGGCCGTGTTTCGCCGCGTTGGTCGGTCGCCGGCATTCCCTCATACGCCACCGCGGCTTCGATGCAGGGTGATCCGGGCAGCGGCGGCATGGTTTCCGTGCCACCGCCATAGTCTGCGAGCGGCGCGAGCATCGGATCGCCCTCGAAGCGGTTGTTACCGAAAAGGTCGGGATTCACGCCGGAAAACGCCGCGCCGCCATGCGGAAACGGTGTGAGAACGGAGTTCGCCAGCAACCAGTGCCCCGATGCGGCGTGGACACCGCCACCATCCGGGCTGCCGTTTGCGGCGAGCGTGCAGTGGGTGAGAGAACAGGCACCGGCGCTGTGAATCGCGGCACCGGGTTCGGTGGAAACGTTGCCATGCAGCGTGCAGTTCACCATGTCCAGCCAGCCGGATTTGTAAGGCGGACCTTCGGCATGCGACCAGACGGCGCCGCCCGCTCCTCCGGCCCGATTGTTAGACAGCGTGCAGCGCTTGAAACTGAGCTTGGAGAGAGCCGCCGACACCGCCCCGCCGTTGCCGCAGGCACGGTTGTCGCTGAACGTGCAGGATTCGAAGGTGGAATAAACCAGCAGTGGAAACCAGATGCCTCCGCCGGCGATGGCGGCGCGATTGCCCTGGATGCGGGTGCGGACGAATTCAAAGACACCACCGCTCACCGCGATGCCTCCGCCGCTTTCCAACGAGCGATTCCCTTCAATCGTGCAATCCAACAGTTTCACCGATGGAATTGAGGTCTGTTCGGGACCGGAGTCGATCAGCAGCCCTCCGCCCGGGCCGGTGGAGCTTCCGTTGCGCAGAACCAGTCCGCGCAGAGTGGTCTCGCCGTTTCCCCAGAGATGCATCACCCGCGATTGACCGCCGCCATCGATGGTGATCGTTCCCGCCCATTGCGTCGCGTCGATAACGATGGGCGTGCGGACTTGCAGTTCGCCATGTTGGAGTTCGATCGTGCCACCCGCGAGCGCGAGACCGAAACGGATCTCGTCCACGTTGGGGTGCGTCGCGACATAATCCAAAACCTCGCGCAACGAGTTTCCTTCACTGATGCCGAGCGCCCCGTCGTTTTCATCCACCAAGGTTGTCACATCGATAAAAGTGAGGGCCCTTTCCAATTTCACGTTGTCGATGACCAGATCCAATCCTCCACTGGTGCCCGAGGCATCGCGGAAGGTGACCGTCACGGAACTGCCCGTGGGGGTGAAACCAAGACCGTCAAGTGGCGACCATGTGGTGGCTCCGGTAGTGTTGCCGGGGATGCTTTCAAGATGGTTGATCAGATAGGTGGTGGTCCCACCGGGACCCGGCTCGGTTACCTCGATCCGCATCTTCTGATAAACCGCGACGTAAGCGAGATTGCCGATGTCGAAAAACAATTGATAACTGCGGCCTGGCGACACTGTGGCGGTTTGCCTGATCCAACCGCCGACCGGCTTGTTCATCGCGCCGAACGCCACCAGCGATGTCCCATCGGTGGGCGCATACGGTGCGGCCGACTCCACTGTCACGCTGCCGCCCCTTTCCCAGCCCTCCAGACCGGACTCAAAACTGCCATTGACCAACTCGTTCACCGCGCCGGTCGCACCGGTCGCGCCAAGCGCCAGCGAAACGGCCAGGCAACCCACGGGGTATCGTTTCATCTTGGATCCTTCTACGGGTTTTCGATTCGGGAACGTCGGGGGAATGGTCGGACAACTGATCCCGAAGCGATGAAGGATACAGGTACGGCAAGCCAAAGGCTATGCGTAAAATTCCCAACCGCCCCTAGGCGATTCCATTACGAAAGTCGGACCTTCCGCAACATCCGGCGGGAGATTCCCGGTCAGCGGATGGCCCCTTGCAAGTTCCCGCTCGCCGGGCAGCGGTGATCCGTTGAAACTTCCGCCGTGGACCTGTTTTCCCAAACGAAAAAGCCCGCCGACGACAAGGCGCTGTCGGTCACCCAGTTGTTGCGGCGGATGAAGAACCTGCTGGAAATCCAGATCGGCGAGATCTGGGTGGAGGGCGAGGTTTCCAACCTGCGCAAGCAGGCCAGCGGGCACTGGTATTTCTCGCTGAAGGACGAGGGTGCGCAGATTTCCTGTGCGATGTTCGGGGCACGGAAGCGACAGGGTTCGGACGCGCTGGAGGACGGCGCTAAGGTCAGGGTTTTCGCCGAGGCCAGCGTGTATGAGGCTCGCGGCCAGCTTCAGATCATCGTGCAGAAAGCCGAACGCGCCGGCGCGGGAGACTTGCAGGCGCGCTTCGAGGCGCTGAAGCGCAAGCTGCATGCCGAGGGCCTGTTCGACGCCGAACGCAAGCAGGCGATTCCGCGTTTCCCTCGCGTGATCGGGCTGATCACCTCGGCATCCGGCGCGGCGCTTCAGGACATCCTCAACGTGCTCTCGCGCCGTGCCCCTTGGGTGCAACCGGTGTTGTTTCCGGTGCGGGTGCAAGGCAAGGGAGCGGAGTTGGAGATCGCCGCCGCCATCGGCAAAATGGGCAGGCCCGAGGCATTCGGCTACCCCCGCTGCGATGTGCTGATCGTCGGCCGCGGCGGAGGTTCCATCGAGGATTTGTGGAACTTCAACGAGGAGGTTGTCGCGCGGGCCATCGCCGCCTGCCCGATCCCGATCATTTCCGCGGTCGGACATGAGATCGATTTCACCATCGCCGACTTCGTGGCGGATCTCCGGGCACCGACTCCGAGCGCCGCGGCGGAACTCGCGGTGGCGGACGGAGCCGAGCTGTTAGAGAAACTCCTGCAATTGCGGCGGCGTTTGGAGCGCCCGCTGCGCGAACGGCTTGTCCGCTCCAGCCAGGCGGTGGATTCGTTGCGCCGCGGCGTGCTGCGCGGAGATGCCGAGCGACTGTTGCGCGAGCCGGTGATGCGTCTGGATGCCGCGCAAACCCGCCTTTCCTCCGCGTTGCGCGCCGCCATGGATGCGACGGCCGCACGCCTTTCCGAAGCGCGCGCCGCCCACCGCGCCCACCATCCGGCGCGGGTGCTGGAGCGCCGTCTGGAGAATCTGGCCGCCCTTGCCCGGCGGCTCGATCAAGCCGTGGCCCGGCCGCTCGACCATACGGAGGCCAGGCTCATCCGCCTGCGCGGGCTGCTGCGCGCGCTCGGTCCCGAATCCGCCTTCCAGCGCGGTTTTTCCATCACCCTCGGCCCCGACGGCCGTGCGGTGCGTTCGGCCGGAGAATTGAAACCCGGCGATCCACTGGTCACACGCTTCGGCAAAGGTGAGGCGACGAGCCGGGTGACAGGAGTCCGGGAAGACGCCGGATGACTGGCAAGCCAAACGAACGGACCACATGCGTTCGATGCGGGCTTTTTACGTGTTGAAATCCGGGATCGCTCCGCTGATCCTGCCGCCATGATCCGCCTGGACGCGAATGGCAGCACGGCGATGTTGCCCGAAGTGCTCGATGCCATGCTGCCGTGGATGCGCGACGGCCATGCCAATCCGTCCGGCGCCTTCGCCGCCGCAAGGGCCGCCCGCGAGGCCATCGAAACCGCGCGCGCGCAAGTCGCGGGGTGGATCGGAGCGGAGCCCGATGAGATTGTCTTCACCAGCGGTGGCACCGAGAGCGTCAACACCGCACTGCACTCCATGGACCGCCTCGTCGGAACCGGCGCGGCCGTGGTTTCCTCCATCGAACACGCGGCCGTGCTGCGGGCCGCCGAAGATCTCAAACGTCCGGTCAAATACGCGCCGGTGCATGGCGACGGCAGATTGGATCTGGAAAAGTTCGCCGCACTGCTTCCCGGCGCGGCGATGGTTTCCATCATGGCGGCCAACAACGAGACCGGCGTCATCCAACCGCTCCACGAAGCGGCGACGATGGCCCGCGAACGCGGCATCCCGGTCCATTCGGACGCGGTACAACTCGCCGGCAAGGCTCACCTCAATGTCCGCCAACTCGGTGTGGATTTCCTCTCGCTCTCCGCCCACAAGTTTCACGGACCCAAGGGCATCGGCGCGCTGTATGTGCGGCGTGGCATCCGTTTCTTCCCGATGATCCGCGGCGGTGGCCAGGAACACTCCCGCCGCGCGGGGACCGAGAACATCCCTGCCATCGTCGGGCTGGGCGCGGCTGCCGCCCATCTAACAGGACGCGCCGGCGAACACGGCGCGCTGCGCGTGATGAGGGATTCGTTCGAGAGCAAACTGTTAGGCGAGCTTCCCGGAGTGTCGGTGAACGGCAGCACGGTTCACCGGCTGCCAAACACGAGTCATCTTTCCTTCGATGGTTGCGAGGCGGTCGAACTCATCCAGCTCCTCGACCACGCCGGACTCGAATGCTCCGCCGGGTCCGCCTGCATGGCCGGCGCGATCCGTCCGTCGCACGTCCAGCTCGCCATGGGCATCGACGGCACGCGCGGCCGCAGCAGCCTGCGTTTCAGTTTCTCCATTCTCAACAGTCCGGCCGAAGCGCACCAAGCCGCGGAAATCGTCATGCATGCGGTGAAACGCCTGCGTGAAGGGAAAGCGGATCTCAAACCCACGGCTTGCGGAGTGATTCCGGACTGATACGGCCTCGAGGCAATGCCTTTAGGTATTCAGATTCAAGCTGCGCGGATGAGATCATCCAAGCGCCACAAGGAGCGGCGGACTCCGATCCGCCGACGCCCATGGGAAGCCAATGAACAGAGCGCAGCGATTTCCATCGTCACTTCATGGGCAGGGCGATTCGGAGATCGCCTCTCCTTGAGCAAGTTGCACCCGAAAGCGAATCCCTAATGGCATTGGGCTTAGGGAGAAACCACCACGTTGAGGCGGGCGAAGAGTTTGCCGCCCGGTCCCGCCAGGGTCTTCGGAATGGAAACCACCACCGTCCGGAATCCGGCTTCGGGGATCTGGCTGTCGTCGATGCTCACACCGTTCACGCCATGAACGGCGTTGGTCCAGCCGTTGAGGCCGGTGCCATACTGCACCGCGATGCTGGTGCCGGGATCCAGGTTCGCATCATCACGACGGCGGTAGCTGAACACGAAGTGATTCAGGTCGCTGTTGATAAAGGTCGGCGCGTTGCTTGCATCGTCTCCGCCGTTGGTCGGATCGCCGCCGACCACCCACTCGATGCCGGTGTCGAGACCGCCCTTGTCGAAGTCGATGGAAGCGGATGAATCGGAAAGTGTGCCGGAAAACGGCCCGTTGGCCCAAATGCCATACGGCGGAGCGGGGATATCGGCGGCGAGAAACTCGGCGGCCAGGCAGATGACGTCGGTGAGGCCGGTGTTGAAGGAAAAAGTGTTAGAACCGACCGGCAAGCCGACGGAGCGGGACAGGACATGGCCGGCCCAGTTGCTGCCGGTCTTTGCGCCGCCGAAGGTGGTGACGTCTGCTGGCGAATTGGCCTGAATGGTTGTCGCCGTGGTGGCGGTATTGCCGCTCCCGCCGAGTGTGAGCCATGAGATCACCATCGAGTTCGTGGCGGAGACGTTCAGGTTCACACTCGGGCTGCCGATCGAAACCGCCGAGCCCCCCCCGAACCCGTCCGCGGTTCCCGACAGGGCGAGGGCGGCGTGGACATAGTTGTTTCCACTGCCCTCGACCGAAATCACGATCTGGCCCGCGGTGTGAACCGAGCCGGGGTTGTCCAGATACCAGAGATCGGACGTGGTTTGCAGTGTCGAACTGACCGGATTCTGTTCCACTGCCTTGGTCAGGGAAACACCGTCGTAGGTGATGGTTTTCACATTACCGGTGGTGTTGCCGCCGAAGTTGTGCTCGCCCGTCACGATCACAACCAGCTTGTCCGAGGCGCTGGCGTTGAAGATGAAGGTTTTCGGTGTGCCGCCGATGTATCCGGACACAAAGTTATCAAATGTGATGGTTCCCGGAATGCCGGCGGAATCGGTGGTCGCCATCGCCGCGGCCGACGCGCGGCCGGTGACGCCGCCCGCGCGTAGGGTCACGGTGTAGGAATAGGTGGTGGACGGTTGCAGGCCGGTGTCGGTGAATACCGGACTGCTTTGCCAGCCACTCGATGATCCGCCGGGGTTGCCACTGGTTTCGGTGAAGAGATACTCCACCGGTCCCAGCTCGCTGAAGCCGGAGATGGCCGTCATGCTGATGACGGAAGAGTTTCCGGCGACAGGTGCCACGGCAAACCCGGCGGGGTCGGGCATGACCGGAGACCAGGTGTAAAGCACCTGCGGATTGGCGGGCAGGCCGTTGGTTTGCGCGTCCGGCGTGTAAAGCAGTTCCGCGAGAGTGACCGAACCATCGGCGGCGGGCAGGTTGACGGCTTCGGTTTTCAAACTGCCGCTGGTGAGCAGACCGGCCGTTGGTTCCCATGGCGCGGCGAGCATGTAAATCTTCTCCACGCCACCCTGGATGACACGCAGGCTGACATCGCAACCGCCGGAAGGAGCGTAGCCGGTGGACACGGCGGCACTGCGGTCCGCGGCTACTCGCGGATCGAACAGGCGGATGAGCCCGGCGGTGTAGGGACCGATGGGCGGATAGACCATGTTCACGCTCGGTTTCGCGCCGGAGATCGAAGCCATCACGCTGATCACCTGCACATCACGTTCGAGGGGGAATTGCACGCCGTTGTTGGAGACCGTGTTGGAGTAGGCGCCGACGTTCTGGTTCCATGAGGCGTAGGAGTTGAGCGACTGGTTCCAAATCAGCATGTGATCGTGAAGATACCCGCGCATCTGTCGGACCGAGTAGTCCGAATAGTGGTTCATCAGGAACCCCGGTTCCTGCCAGCCATAACCGCCGCCCTGCATGGGATCGACCTTGTACACACCGACTATGTTGTTGCCGACGTTCCCCGGTTGTGAGGTGGGGGGAATGAAGGTTTGGTTGCGGAGGTCATAGCCCCAGACGGGACCGATGTGGGTCGCATTTGTGGCGCTTGGCTGGGAGATGCCGTGCATCTCGCCCTTGTAAGGATAGGACGCGCTGTCGCCCCAGTGCGGGAGAGACAGGGCGTGCCCGAGTTCGTGGATCAGGATGCCTTGGGAGGTTCCGTTGCCCACACCCGCGAAGCCGCCAGCCTGGCCGCCGGCATTCGCGCCGTAGATGTTGGTGTAGTAGAGACTGGTGCGGCCGCTTCTTCCGGACGCTCGCTTGAGGGCGGCGTTCCATGCCAGTGCGGCAGCCTGTTCGCCATCGAATCCCAGTCCCGTCTGATCGGTGTAGTCAGCCTTCGATTTCACCCGCACTGCCTGGGCGCCCACATCCGAGCGCGGAGGAATGACCAGTTCGCGGAAGATGATGTTCGGCACCCGCCTGATCTCCAAGTCCGCGACCGGCCACTTGGCTTCCAGTTCCGCAAACGTTCCCGCAGGGTAGTCGCCGGGAGTCGGCACGAAGTAGTTCACATCAAACATCGTCATCACCACCCGGTTCGGCGCACCGACTTTCATATCGGGGAAACTCACACTGGCAGGCCCGGCGTTGACGGTGACTTGTAGGCCGGTCCGCATCCATGACGAAGGGATCGTCGCGGTGAAGGTGTTGGCAACCTCGTGCTGGACGACACCCAATCCATCGGGAACGGATGCGGGGAGCGTGGCGGGACCGGTGAGTGGCAGATTGAGGGTCTGGCCATCGAGGTTGAGCATTGCTGTCACTGGCGGCGATGCGGGCGTCGCCGGATCGGTAACATGCGCCTTGACCAGGCATTCGCGATCACCAACGAGACCGAAGTAGGGATGATCCGGTTTGTGCAGATGGGTTTGGCCGAAATACACGGCATCGATGGAGATGGCGGAGGCCATTCCTGCCAGGGCGAGCATGGCGGGAGCGATGAGATGTGTCATGAATTTCGCGCGGATTGACGTGAAACGTGCATGAAAACCACGGGGTGACAATCCTTCATCGATCAGGACTCGCTGAATTTTGCTGGAATCTTCCAAGAAACTCCCGTTTTGCGTGTCACACCATCGTGCACTTGCGATGATCGCAGGCTGAAACCCCGTCGAAGCATGAAACACCACCTCCAAACCATCATCCTTGTTTTCATCATCAGCCTCGTGCCCTCTGCGTGGGCCTACAGCCCCTTTTGGAACATCGATGGATGGGATGCCGCGCGGCTCAAGGAATCCGGTATTACCATTGCAAGTTGGAAGCACGATACGATCGGCGAGTTTCCCGCCGCGAATTGGATTGAGATCACTTACGACGGAGCCAAGGAGCAGGAAGCGCTCATGACGCTGCAACTCCACTCGGGCGAGGACTCGCCGGTGACTTTTTTCCGTGCCGTTCGGGCCAAGGGCGAAAAGAGTGCCATCAAGCTCCTCTTCGCCGTTCCCGAAAAATTCGATCAACTCTCAAGCGTTGAAATCGTGGTTCCCGAGGCGCTCGCTGCCGGAGCCAAGCATGAGCAGGAGGCAGGCACCGTTGGGAATCCCGGATGGGGAGGCTTCACCCTGAGCCTGAGCCGCATCATCGAACTGGCTGGTCCGAAGGCAGACGCCATCCATGACAAGGCGATTGAAAAACCCAATGAGGGAGGAAGCGTTTCCGATTCGGGAAATGCCCCAACGTTGCTTCGACCTCTTCCCAAGGAGGAATCGCCGAAACAGGAGAAAGCCGGAGATTGAGCATTCGGGAAACTTTCCGGTGCAAACGCTGGCGACTCGGCAAGCGAGACCGTCAAATACATGACGCCCCCAAACGAGTTTCCGGTTCATCACAAGCCGGCAACCACGACTTTGAGACGGGCGAAGAGCCTGCCGTTTGAACCGGCCAAGGCCTTCGGAATGGACACCACCACGGTGCGGAATCCGGCTTCCGGCACGCCGCTGTCATTGATGGTGACACCGTTCACGCCATGGGTGGCGGTACTCCAGTCGCCGGGATGGGTGCCATACTGCGCCGTGATGGTGGTCCTGGCATCGGTGCTGGCGGCATCGCGACGGCGGTAGGTGAACACAAAGTTGTTAGGATCGCTGTTGCTGAACACCGGTGCCTTGCCCGCGTCGTCCGCGCCAAGGGCCGGATCGCCGCCGACGACCCATTCGATGCCGGCGGGCAGACCGCCCTTGTCGTTGTCCGCGGACGGATCGGTCAGGTCGGAGGTTGGATATTGCGCGGACCAGAACTCGTAGGCATTGGGGGGAATCTCCGAGGCCTTGAGCTCCGCGGCCACGACGTGGATGTTGCCACCTGCGGCGGTGTTGAAGGTCGGTGTGATCGTCGTGCCACTGACGGGCACAAACTGATAGGCTGAGGCGCAGGTGCCCCATTGGCTGCCCCAGTTGCCGTTTCGTGCCAGAGTCATCGGTGAACCCGACGCGAGCGCTGCGGTTCCCGCAAGGTTGTTGCGTCCGGAGTTTTCAACCATCGCGATCACCAGCGACTTGGCTGCCGATGTGGTAAGACTGGTGGAAACATTGCCAGATACCGTCTGGGTGTACCAATTCGCTCCGGTATTGCCGACTCCCGACTTGGTGCCCGCGAGACCGATGATGGTGACATGGGCGCCGTTGGGAGCGCCGCTTGTGGTGGAGGCACTGAAGGTGAAGGTTCCGGATCCTTGAAAAGGGTTGTCGAGATGGAAAATCCCCGCATAGCCGCCGTCCCATGCTCCGGTCTGTCCCGGCGCGGGATTCATGGTGTTGTCCCGCACCGCGGAGGTCATCGCGGTGCCGTTGAACGACACACTGACGCTGTTGACCTTTTGGGCGTTATTTCCCGCCTCGGTGCCGATGGCGACAATCAGTTTGTCAACACCCGAGGCGTCATAGCTGATCGGTGTGGTTCCCAGATGGGTTGTGGCGAATCCGTTCTTGGCCTGATTGAGGAACGCGCCCACCGGGCTGCCGACGATCGTGATTTCCGCGCTGGACGGAGGGAAGGCAGTGGTAAAGTTCCATGTCGTATCGTCGGAAATTCCCGCGAACGGGTTGTTGGCCATATCGATGACAGCGCCGGCATCGATGCGGATGGCAAGGTTCGAGTTTCCCGCGAGATTGGCGGACGGGTTGACCGACAGGACCGTGCCGTTGAGAGAAACCTGCGTGGCATCGGTGACCGGGATTGTCCTGTGGGTCGAGTTGCTGAGATTCCGGATCGTGATGTTTCCGCTGCCGAGGGCGACCGGCTCGGAGAAGGTCAGGACCAGGTTCGCGCCGACCGCCACGCCGCTCGCGTTGTCGGCGGGACTCAGGGTGGAAATGGCGGGAGCGGTTAGATCGGGAGCCAGAGTGGTGAAATTCCACGTCGTGTCATTCGCGATTCCGGCGAAGGGATTGCCGGTCAGATCCTTGAGCGCGCCCGCATCGATGCGGATGGCATAACTCTTGCCTCCAACGAGATTCGCCGAGGGATTGATCGTCAGGAACGCGCCATCGATGGAAACCTGGCTGCCGTCGGTGATCGCGATGGTGGACTGCGTGCCGTCGGTCAGATTCCTGAGCGTGATGTTTCCCGTACCGAGGGCGAGGGCTTCGTTGAAGGTGAGCACCAGATTGGTGTTGGTCGGCAGGTTGGTGGCGTTGTCCAGCGGGTTCAACCCGGTGGCTGTGGGCGGTAGGGTGTCGGCAGTGGCGGAGGCGAGCAGATCGATCATGCCGCGACCGAGGGCATCGCCGACGAGCATGAAGGTTTCCGCATGTCGGTTGTAATGGTATCCCTGACTGCCACTGGGAACCGGCGAAACGGACGCGTCCCGCCAAAAGCCGCGGGCTTCCATGGTTTTCACGTTGCCGGCAAAGTCCGGGTACTTCACCGGATCGTTGCTGACGGCGTGCTGCGCGTTGAGCACCGCCCTGCGGGTGGGGTATTGGTTGAGATAGGCCTCGTTCCATCCCTCGAACGCGGCGGTGGCGATGACGAACGGCGCCCTCGGCTTGATCTTGCCGGGGTAACGGCTCTCGTAATAGGCGCGGATCTGCCGGATGAACTGGGCCATGTTCTGCTCATAGCGGTTCGCATAAGCGGAGGTGGAACTCAGACCATCGTTCCAACCGTGGAACCAAGCGAATCCGGCGATCTCGAAGTTCCTCCCTTCGAACGGCTTGCCGGGTCCGGCATAGTCGGTTTGCCAGTTGTCGAGCACGTTGGTGACGTTGGTGACGGCGGGATTGGCCGCGCCCGCGGGTGCCCAGTCGGTCCTGCGCTTGAAGCACTGGTCGAATTGGTATCCTCCATAAAACGAAGTCGGAACCGGCGTGCTGCCGGTGGTCCAGGATGAGGGCGAATCGCCATAGCCGGCGAAGGTGTTGCTTCCGACGGTGTATGGCACGCTGCCCGGCGGCAGGAAGTCCCAACCAAGCGCGCGGCCTCCTTCCGAGCTTTTGAGAACCAGCACCGGTTCGTCGTGGTGGTATCCCATCACATGGCCGAAACCGATTTCCGGACCGAATAACGAGGATCCGTTGTTGTATCCCGGGACCAGCGCGGAGTCCCCAAGGGCGGCGATGACGCCCCGATACCTCACATCGTTGCGGACGGACCAAGTGGAGCCATTGAGCAGGTTGGGAAACTTCTTTTCGGTTTTGGTGATGGTTTCCAAGGTTCCCGCTGTACCGAGCGGGCCGATGCTTCCCTGGCCTACCATGTTCGACTGGCCGGAGAGGATATAGACTTTCACCGGATGGTTGGCGGCGGGCGGCGAGGAGTCCGGAGCCGGCAGCGGATAGGGGATGTTGGGTTTGATCACCGCGCTGTTGGGAGAGTTTGGCTGGGCGGCGGTCGGAGCCACATCGATGATGGCGACCTCATACCAGTCCCCCGCCCCGTCGCCGTCGCTGTCCGGGTTGTTCGGATTGGTGCCGGTGTTGGTCGGCGAGACGTAGGTGCCGGTATTGGTTTCCACGGAGTCGTCCAGACCGTCGTTGTCGGAATCGATGGCAAAAAGCGCGGATGGCCATGCGAGGGCCAGGGTGGTGATGATCCTGACGAATGTGCGGGCGATCATGGGAGTGGCGGTATGGATTGGCGCGGAGACCCGAGGCGGAAAGTGCGGCCATGGGGTGGCTGCCATGCGGCTACGGCAAGAGCGGACGTAGCACGCCAGAGCAATTGGACGCGATCGCGACTTAGCAGAACAAGGGGCGCTTTGCCGTGCGAACGGCAGCTGGGTTGAAAGCCCAAGCCCGAAACGGTTTTCATCGCGAGCGGACTGAAGTCGCGCTCCTTAGAAGTTCTTGATGTCGTCGCGGTTTTTCCTGTCGGAAGGAGTGGTGGGATTGGTATCCGCGTCCTTGCCGACGGACCAGAGGTCGAAATCCGGATTCTGGCAGTTGGAATTGGGCTGGCCGGAGGCGTTGACCGCCGTGATGTAGCGGTAGTCATTGCCCCAAGGATCGGTGATCTTGGTGTTGTTGCCGGGCGTCCCGGTGGTCCATCCCTGTTTGCCGGAGGTCGGATCGAGCTGGGGAAGGTAGATTTTCTGGTCGTCATCCTGACCTGCACCGCTGCCGTCGTTGTCCGAGTCCCAGTAAAGGGCCTTGAACAGGATGGCCGAGGTTGCCGCTCCTTTGGAAACATTGGTGGTGGGCGGATAGGTGCCGAAGTCGAGTTTGTACTCCTCCAGCGCCTTGGTGAGGAGGGCGAGCTGGACCTTGGCCTTCTCCTTGGCCTGACGCTCGGAAACGAAGCCCATCCCACCGACGACGAGGCCGGCGAGGATGATGATGATGGTTACGACGGCCATCAGCTCGATGAGCGTGAAACCGGCGGCGTGGCGACGTGATGGGGTTTTCATGGGAAGAGGCAGGTGTTGGGACCCGAGGAGGAATCAACCACGGATTAGTGAATTTACCATGTATTTTTTCCGGGGAGCCATGGGGGCTCCGGGCGGGACGCCCGGGCTACGGCTCACTGGTTGCCCATGGCGGAGATCATCTTGATGAGCGGCAGGAACAACGCGAACACCACCGAACCGACGATGAGCGCGAGGATGACGATCATGATGGGCTCGAGGATGGAGGTAAGCGCGGTGACGGCGTTGTCCACCTCGTCGTCGTAGACGTCAGCCACCTTGAGGAGCATTTCCGGGAGCTGGCCGGTTTCCTCACCGACGTCCACCATGGAGATGACCATGTTCGGGAACACGCCGGAAGCCTGAAGCGGAGTGACGATGGTTTCCCCTTCCTTGACGGCCTCGTGGACTTTCTCGATGGCACCGGAGATGACGACGTTGCCGGCGGTGTCGCGGGTGATGTTGAGGGCCTGAAGGATGGGCACGCCGGAGGTGACGAGCGTGCCGAGCGTGCGGGAGAAACGGGACACGGCGGACTTGCGCTGGATGTCGCCGAGGATCGGCATTTTCAGCTTCATGGTGTCGATGGCCGTGCGGCCACCCTTGGTGCGGCCCCACATGTTGAAGCCGGCCATGGCGATACCGCCGACGACGAAGACCCAGACGACGTTCGGGATGGGCCCGACGGACGAGTTGAGAAGGAATTCCGAGGTGCCGAAGACGATTTTGGAGATGAGCGGCAGGTCCTGATCGGTGTTGGCGAACATTTCCTTGAACTTCGGCACGATGAAAATCATCAGGAAGATCAGGATGGCCACGGCGATGAACATGACGATCACCGGATAGACCATGGCGGAGACGATCTTGTTTTTGAGCTTCTGGGCCTTTTCCTGATACTCGGCGAGGCGGTTGAGGACGATTTCAAGCACACCGCCGAGTTCGCCGGCCTTGACCATGTTGACGTAGAGCTTGTTGAAAATCCGCGGGTGCTGGGCGAGCGACTCGGAAAAGGTGGAACCGCCCTGGACGTTCTCGGCGAGCGAGGCGACGGTGGCCTTGAGCACGGGGTTGGGTTCCTGTTTCTCCAGCACGGTGAGCGAGCGCAGCAGCGGCAGGCCGGAGTCGATCAGCGTGGCGAGCTGGCGGGTGAAGATCATCAGGTTCTTCGGCTTCACGCGTCCGCCGACATGGCCCTTGGATGCCTTCTTCGCCGCGGTTTTGCCCTTGGCCTTGGCGGGAGCGATCTTGCCCTTCTTGCCTTTGCCCTCTTCCTGGATCTGGGTGGGGTAAAGTCCTTGGGCGCGGAGCTGCTGAACGGCTTCCGCCTCACTGTTGGCGGAGACGACGCCAGTGGTTTGTTCGCCTTTGGCATCGAGAGCTGCGTATTGGAAGTTGGCCATGGGGATGGGATTGGGTTCGGGAGTAGCTGGGATTTAGGGAAGAGGAAAAACGGCGGGATGGAAATGGAAAAATCGGAGGCGTCCTCAGGTGTATTTCAGCACTTCCTCGATGGAGGTGTTGCCGAGGTAGATGTTGCGGAGGCCGTCCTCGCGGAGGGTGTTCATGCCGAGTTCCACGGCTTTCTGCTTGAGGACGACCGTCGGGGCGCGGGCGGTGATGAGTTCGCGGATGGGATCGGTGATATTGAGGAGTTCGTAGAGACCGCGGCGGCCGCGGTAGCCGGTCTGGCCGCAGGCGTCACAGCCGGCGCCGGTGAAGAATTGCTTATCGCCGAGTTCGTGGGCGGAAACGCCGAGTTGGCTGAGAATGGCCTCATTGGGTTCGTAAGGGGACTTGCACTCCTTGCAAATGGTGCGGACGAGGCGCTGGGCAAGAATGCCCTCCAGCGAGGCGGAGACGAGGAAGGGTTCACAACCCATGTCCACCAGACGGGTGACCGCGCCGGGAGCATCGTTGGTGTGAAGGGTGGAGAGCACCAAGTGACCGGTGAGCGCGGCCTGGATACCGATGGTGGCGGTTTCCTTGTCGCGCATTTCCCCGATCATGATGCGGTCCGGGTCTTGGCGGAGGAATGCGCGCAGGACGCGCGGGAAATCCAGACCGATGGCCTCGTTGATGGGGATCTGGATGATGCCGTCGATGTCGTATTCGACCGGATCCTCGGCGGTGAGGAGCTTGGCGTCGATGGTGTTGATGCGGCGCAGGGCGGCGTAGAGGGTGGTGGTTTTGCCCGCGCCGGTGGGGCCGGTGACGATGAAGATGCCGTTGGGCTTCTCGATGGTGTCGCAGATGTAGTTGTAAATATACTCGGTGAGGCCGAGGTTTTCGAGCGAGAGGTTGACCGACGAGCGGTCAAGCACGCGGAGCACGATCGACTCGCCGTGGTGGGTGGGCAGCGAGGAAACCCGCATGTCCACCTGCTTGTCGCCGACCTGTTTGACGATACGTCCGTCCTGCGGGATGCGGCGCTCGGCGATGTTCATGTTGGACATGACCTTGACGCGCGAGAGGATGGGCAACGCGAGGTGAACGGGCGGCGGAGCCATTTCATACAGCGCGCCGTCCACGCGGTAGCGGATCTTGAAGTCGCGCTCGAAGGGCTCGAAGTGAATGTCCGAGGCCTTTTCCTTGATGGCCTGGTAGAGCACGAGGTCCACATAGCGGATGATCGGCGCGGAGTTGGCCTCGGATTCGAGATCCTCGACTCCCTTCTTGTCGCGGGTCAGCTCGAACTGGTTGAGGATATCCTCCATCGCCTTGCCCTCGCCGCCGTAGCATTCGTTGATCTTGGCCTCGACGAGGTAGTCGGGAGCGACCACCACGTTGATCTCGCGGCCGAGGGCGAAGCGGAGGTCTTCGGCGGTTTGCGGGTTGAGCGGATCGACCAGGGCGACATGGAGGCCGTGTTCGTCGAAGCTGATGGGAAGCGCGCCGTGGAGGCGGGCGGTGCCGGCGGGAACGAGGGCGAGTAGGGCTTCCGGCGGGGACCAGTTCCGGATGTCCACCACGTGGGTGCCGAGTTCGGAGGCGACCAACGGCCAGATGTCGTCGCGGCTCTGGATGACCTGGAAGTCGGCGAGGATTTCCCCGATTTCCTTGCCGCTGTGGTCCACCTCGGCGAGGATGTCCTGGGCGAGGCTGTAATCGACGAGGCCGCGGGATTGGAAGAGTTCGATGATCTGGTGGTTGTCCATGGGACGGTGGGAACGGGGCGCTGGAGGATTGGGTTTCGGGGGGCGGGCGGTCAGTTGGCGTCGGACATGGTGACGTGGACCACTTCGGCGGCGGAGGTGAGGCCGGCGAGCACCTTGCGGATGCCGTCCTCGCGCAGGGTGCGCATGCCGAGTTCGCGGGCGCGGCGGCGGAGTTGGGTGGTGGTGAGGCCGGTGTTGATCATCTGGCGGACCTCGTCATCGATGAGGAACAGCTCGAAGATGCCCATGCGGCCGCGGTAGCCGTTGCCGCGGCATTTCTCACAGCCGGTGGGACCGAAGATGGTGGCATCGGCCGAGACACGGCCCGCATCCAGCGAGAGGGCGCGCATTTCCTTTTCCGTGAGTTCGGCGGGCGCCTTGCAGAGCGGGCAGAGCTTGCGCACCAGTCGCTGGGCGAGCACCGCGCGGACGGCGGAGGCGATGAGGAAGGGTTTCACCCCGATGTCGGCGAGACGGGCGACAGCGGACGGAGCGTCGTTGGTGTGGAGGGTGGAAAACACCAAGTGGCCGGTGAGCGAGGCGTTGATGGCGATGTTGGCGGTTTCCGCATCGCGGATCTCACCAATCATGATGATGTTGGGCGCCTGGCGCAGCATGGCACGCAGCGCGGCGGCGAAGGTCATGCCAATGTCGGCCTTGACCATCACCTGGTTGATGCCCGGCAGTTCGTATTCGACCGGGTCCTCGACCGTGATGATCTTGCGGTCCGGACGGTTGATGACGTTGAGACAGGCGTAGAGCGTGGTGGTTTTGCCCGAACCGGTGGGGCCGGTGACGAGCAGGATGCCGTCGGGCAGGCCGATGAGCTGCTCGAAGGTGTGCTGGTCGTCGGAGAAGAAACCGAGTTCCGGCAGGCCGAGCACGAGGGCGGATTTGTCGAGAATCCGCATGACGATGGACTCGCCGTGATTCGAGGGCACCGAGGAAACGCGGAGGTCCACCTCCTTGTCGCCCATCTTGAGCTGGATGCGGCCGTCCTGGGGAAGGCGTTTCTCGGCGATGGACATGGTGCCGCTCATCACCTTGAGACGGGCGATGATGGCGGGCAGGAGTTTCTTGGGATGCGAGTCGACATGGACCAGCTTGCCGTCCATCCGGTAGCGGACACGAACCGACGTTTCCATCGGCTCGATGTGAATGTCCGACGCGCGCAGGCGGAAAGCCTCTGAGAGCATTTGGAGCACCAGGCGGATGATCGGGGCGTCGTCGCCGCTGTCACCGGCTTCGGAGTCGCCGGTCATCACCGAGAATCCGCCCATGTCGCCTCCAGCGGGGCCGCCATCGATGCCATAAAGCTGGCGCAGGTGGTCCACGATGTCCTGCTGGGTGGCGCAGACGAGATTCAATTCGCGCCCGACGATGTGCGGCAGGGTGTCGAGAGTCTCGAAGTCGAGGGGATCGGCCACCGCAACGGTGAGGGCGAGTCCGTCGTCCTCGACCGGGATCACGCGGTAGCGCTTGGCGGTCTCGTCGGAAATGGTTTCGGTGATGCCGGGTGCGAAACTGACATCGGTGAGGCGGACGAAGGGGATTCCGGCATTCACCGCGAGCGTCTGGGCGACGCCCTCCTGGGTGAGATGCGTGTGGGCCATGAGGTGCTCGATGATCGTTTCCGATCCGGAGAGCGAATTGCGCGCTTGGGCAACCTCATCATGGCTCACCATTCCGGCTTCGGCGAGCAGTTCGGCAAGGTAATCTTCGTTGGAAAACACAGGGATTGGAGTCCTTTGGGTGGTTTTTGGGCGATATCTGCGGCTCCGGACGTAATCCTTGCTGCATCTTTCGCAGATTGGTCAAGCGGCCCCGGCGTTGTCAACCTGCCACATGCCCGATTTCGACGATTTTCCCATCGTTTTCGGGAACGGTGAAAGCGGTGTAAACACCATGCCTATCCATCGGCATGACTAGTCGGCCGCAGAGGCGAGCTTGCCGCCGACGAGCCAGGATTCGAGCCGCGCGGGCCAACCGATCGAATCGCCCTTGCCTTTGAGTCCGAAACCATGACCGCCCTCGGCGAAGACATGGCAGACGACGGGCACTTTGTTTTCCGCGCAGCGGGCGGCGAATTCGAGCGAGTTGCGCACCGGGACTCCGCCATCGTCGGCGGCGTGGATGAGGAAACACGGCGGCGTCCGGCCATCCACGCGGCGGTCGGTGGAAACCCGCTCGACCAGCGCGGGATCGGGCGAGGAACCGAGCAGGCGGCGCTTCGATCCGCCGTGGCCCCACTTCTCCGCCATCGAGATGACCGGATAAACGAGGATTGCGAAATCCGGGCGGCAGCCGAGAGCATCAATTTCATCGGCGGTTTCATCCGGGAGTTTTTCATCCCAAAGGGTGGCGCACATCGACGCAAGGTGTCCGCCGGCCGAGGAACCCATGACGCCGACCTTGGTCGGGTCCACGTTCCACTCGCGGGCCTTGGAGCGGGTGAGACGGATCGCGCGGCGGGCGTCCATCAGCGGTACCGGAAAGCCGTAACCCGCCGCGTCGTTGCCGCTCACGCGGTATTTGACCAGCACGGCGACGATACCGCGCTCGGTGAGCCACTTCGCGTAGTCCACGCCCTCGTGCGACATGGCGAGGATCGTGTAGCCGCCACCCGGCAGGATGACGACCGCCGCGCCGGTGCGCTTGGACGCTTTCTGGGGAAGGAAAACCTGGTATTCGGGCGTGTCGATATCGGTGAGTCGGCCGCCCTCGCGCTCGCTTTCGGAAACGACCGGCGGTTTGTTCCCACCCGGAGCCACACCGGGCCAGAGGGGAACCCAATCGGCGGAGACCGTGGAAGAAAGGGCGAGCAAGGCGAACAGGATGGGTTTGGGCGATTTCACGCCCGCCACGAGATACCTCACGCGCCGGGGATGCAAGCGCGGACCCGCTCAGGGCTTTGTGAAAACCGCGGTGATCTCCGCGATGGACACGCCGAGCACCTTGGTGGCGATGGGATCGAGGTCGGCCGCCGTGCCCATGAAATGCAGTGTTTCCTGCACATGGATGAGCTTCTCACCCGGCGCGAGCGGCAAGGCGGGAGAGGACGTCTCCAACTCATAAAACGGACCGAGCGGAGCCTCGCCGGGAGCGGGAGGGCCGTCATTGTAGGCGTTGATGAGATCGCCCGCGTAGGGATCCTTGTGATCGACCCACTGCGAGCGCACATAGGGCAGCGCATCGGCCGCGGGCGGCGGCACGGCGCGCACGATGGTGAGCACGCCGCGCTCCGGATCATAAGCCCCGGCCACTCCGGTGCTGCGGGCGGGCGGCACGCCGATCTTCGATCGGTAGGCACCGTCCGCCTTGAAAAACACCGCCTTGTCCGTGGTAGTCAGACGATCCTTTTCAAGCGGACCGAAGTAATCCGAGTTCACCGCGTTGCCCGGCCCGTCCTTGATCGGCACCACCGCGGTCACACCCGGCCCGTGCTTGAACATTCCTAACAGCCAGATCGAAACCAGGCCCTTCTCGCGCAACCACGCCTCGCTCCCGCGGTTGATAAGCGTGTTGCTGGTGCGATAGGCCACGGCGGAAACGCCCGCCGGCAACTCAAGGCCGAGCATGCCCGTGATGGCGGGCTTGCGGAGCAGTTCCACATCGCGCTCGATGCGCATCCTGAGCAGGGTGCCCGCGCGGTTGGTCAGTTCCGCGTCCTTCGCGAAGCGGACCTTCACCTCATCGCTCGAAACCACCTCGAACGCCTCGGTATCTAACAACGCCGGGGTTTTCCATGTCTCAAACACATACTCCGCCGGCGGCGGCGGGAAAAACAACGCGTATTGGCCGCCTTCCGGACCCAGCCAGAAACGCTCCTCGCCGCCGAAGACATGGATGTGCTTCGCCAAACCCTCGCGTTCGGCCTCCGGCTTGATGCCCGCGGCGATGTTCCCGCGGTGCAGCCAGCCCATGCTCGGCCCCGCATCGCCACCGGCGGTGGAGGTCATCACCCGCCCCTGCCACGCCGGAACCACCGCCACCCGCGCGTCGGAGTCCGGATCCTTGAGCACGTGCACCTTGGTGTGCGCCTCCAGAAACGCCACATCCTCGCCAAAGGTCGGCTCCGACGGAAGGGTCGAGACCACCTTGCGGCCCGAACAGGAAAACAACATCAGCGGCACAACGGCGAAAACGGCAGGCGCGGGAAGTTTCATCGTCAACAGACATGACCGCAGTACCCTTCCCCATCAAGCGGCGAATCGGAAAATCCGCTCAAGCCCGCATGATCTCCACGATCCCCTCCGGCCCTTCGGCGAACATCCTGCGGATCTCCGGCGCCTCACCAAGCCATGACCGCATCTCATCCGGGGAAACCAGCATCATCGCCGTGGACCAAACCTCGGCCAAGGCCGCCGTTTCCGCCGTCACCCACACTCTCGCGCTCGTCCGCTCCGGCATGAAATCCCCGCCACCGGGGTGGATGATGTGTTGACCCTGGATGCCGGTGCCGGACGCGCTCAGCGATGCCTTGCAAAGCCCGATGCGCACCGATCCATGATCACCTGTTAGGTCCACCGGCCATTCCTCGCCGCCGATCGCCCGCATCGAGCTCGCCCCGGCGCACAGCAGCGCTCCCGGCACTTCCCACTCGGTCAATAGCGCGGCGGTCTCATCGAGCGCGAAGCCCTTGCCGATCCCGCCGAGGTCGATCACGCGGCCCGGTTCCTCGCAAGTGACCGCGGGCACATCCGGATGCACGACGAGTTTTCCGATGATGGCCGGAGCATCACCCTCCGCGCCGGATTTCGCATGCTCGATGCGGCTGCCCAAGGTGACGTCAAACAAACCGCCGGTGGCCGACCACGCTTCCAGCGCGGCGATCAGGCAACGATGGCAGGCATCGCTCAGATAGAGGGTTTCTCCGGCCGACAGATGATTGATCTGCCAGATCTCGCTGCCTTCGACAAACCGGCTCAGGCGCGACTCGATCCGGTCGATCAACTCAAAGCACTCGCGCGCCATCCCCTTCGCCGAAGCGTCATCCAGCCCTTGGAAACGCAGCGTGAACGTCGTTTTCATCGCCTCATGGGCGAAGAACCGCGCGTCCGCCAGAGGCACCGGCGTGCCGGTCATGGCTCCACCTCCATCCACTTTTCCCAGATATCATTCCGGACATGAACCATCAGCGGCACCTCGGCGCGCAAGCCGCGCGGCACCGCCGTGTG
>Ga0315904_10001929_pt1 | contig 32637 bp, 29 predicted proteins | sample LakEriMetagenome_6_FD_203529 | JGI IMG/M metagenome (GOLD analysis project Ga0315904, IMG submission 203529) | Freshwater fungal communities from buoy surface, Lake Erie, Ohio, United States - Buoy 12 MA120 | ecosystem: Environmental > Aquatic > Freshwater > Lake | place: USA: Lake Erie, Ohio...
AGGGAAAACGCAGGGTGCAGAGTGTGCATCGCACCGGCGAGCGCACGCCAACCGGAGCCCGAGGAACGGCCTCGAACCCGTGGGGACAGCGACGATGGGCAACCGTCGGAGCCGCCACTGCGAGTGAAAGGGACCAACCGGGTTCACGAGGCGGGAGCGGCGGCGGCGCACAGGGAAGATCCGCCAGTCGACGGGTCCGAACCGGGCGACCGGGGACGACACGGCGGCAGTCGCGGCAGAACGTCGGCTCGGGCGACCGGGTGGCGGGACGCAGCGGCGGTCGGCGACCGAGCACCAGGCAACTGGGGCGACGACGTCGGCAGGTTGGGGAGGCGTCGGACGGGTGACCGTCCGGGGACGAGCCAGCCACGTCGGCTCAGCTGCACCGGGCAACCGGGGTGGGTGGCCGACAAACGGGAACCGCCCGCCAGAGCTCCGGCTCTGACGGGCGGTGAAACTGAACGGGACGAAGGCTAACGCCGGGCGATCGCTCAGTGGTGGATCATCCCGACCGAGACGCCCTGTCGGGCGCGCGCACCTCCGGGTGTGCTGCGCTCGACGGGGCGTCTTCCGTTTTCCGGGCTGTTGCGCCGGCGTGCCACGACGCCCGCGCCCGCAGGTCGACCTCGGACTCGGCGTCCACGGGGCGGGTCCCACGAGACCCCCACACCCCGGACGCGGGCGGGCCCGCCGAACATGGCGGCGGGCCCGTCCGTGGTCGAGCGACGACCTCTCGAGCGATGACCTCTCGAGCGATGACCTCTCGAGCGATGACCTCTCGAGCGATGAGTGTGGATCAGACGGCGAGCTCGCACCAATGCGCGTACCGCGGGTCCTGCGCCCGCACCGCACGGCCGTACACCTCGGCGATCGCCCGGGTGCGCGGCCCCGGACACGGCACGCTGCGGTCGTCGACCGAGTTCACCGCACTCACCTCGGCGGCGGTGCCGCACACGAAGATCTCCTCCGCCACGTACAGGTCGCTGCGGGCGAGGTTGTCGACGCGGACGTCGAACCCGAGGTCGCGGGCGATGGTCATCACGGAGTGCTGGGTGATGCCCTCGAGTGCACCCGCCGACAGCGGCGGGGTGAGGATGATCCCGTTGCGCACCGCGAAGATGTTCTCGCCGCTGCACTCGGCCACGAGGCCGTTCGGGGCGAGCATGATCGCCTCGTCGTAGCCGGCCTTCAGCGCCTCCACCTTGGCGAGCGAGCTGTTCACGTAGTTCCCGACCGTCTTCGCGGCCGGCGGCATCGTGTTGTGGTCGTGGCGGGTCCAGCTCGAGATCTTCATCCGCACGCCCTTCTGCAGCGCGTCCTCACCGAGGTATGCACCCCACGGCCAGCAGGCGACGGCGACGTCCACCCGGCACGGCAGGGTGTTGAGCCCCATCTCGCCGTAGCCGTAGTACGCGAGCGGCCGCACGTAGCAGCTCGGCAGACCGGTGGACGCGACGGTGCGCTTGCACGCCTCGACGATCTCGGCGACCGTGAACGGGATCTCCATGCCCAGGATGTGCGCGCTGCGGAACAGGCGCTCGACGTGCTCGGTGAGCCGGAAGATCGCCGGCCCGTCGGCGGTCTCGTACGCGCGGATCCCCTCGAACACCCCCATGCCGTAGTGGAGGGTGTGCGTGAGCACGTGCACCTGCGCCTGGTCCCAGTCGACCAGATCGCCGTTCATCCAGATCTTCGGCGTGGGTGTGATCGGCATCGCGTCAGCCTGCCACGGCCGCGGCGATGCGATCGCCGATCTCGCTGGTGGTGCCGCTCCCCGCCTGCTCGCACGCCGCCCGGATCCGGTCGGCCGCGGCGTGCTCGCCGAGGAAGTCGAGCATGAGCGCCGCGCTCAGCACCGCCGCCGTCGGGTTGGCCTTGCCGGTGCCGACGATGTCGGGCGCCGAGCCGTGCACCGGCTCGAACATGCTGGGGCCGGTGCGGGCCGGGTTGAGGTTCGCGCTCGACGCGAGGCCGATGCCACCGCTCACCGCGCCACCGAGGTCGGTGAGGATGTCGCCGAACAGGTTGTCGGTCACCACCACGTCGTAGCGGTGCGGGTCCTGGACGAAGTAGATGCAGGCCGCGTCCACGTGGTTGTAGGCCGTGCCCACGCCGGGGTACTCGGCGGCCACGGCGTCGAAGGCCCGCTGCCACAGGTCGCCGGCGAAGGTGAGCACGTTGGTCTTGTGCACGAGGGTGACGTGCTTGCGGCCGTTGCGCCGCACCGCCAGGTCGAACGCGTAGCGGATGGCGCGCTCGGCGCCCATGCGGGTGTTCACCGATCCCTGCGTGGCCACCTCGTGCGGCGTGCCCTTGCGCAGGACGCCACCCTCGCCCACGTACGGGCCCTCGGTGTTCTCGCGGATCACCACGAAGTCGTGCGGCGCGGTGTGACCCGGCGCGGTGCCGACGAACGGACGCTGGTTCACGTAGAGATCGAGCTCGAAGCGCATCTTCAGCAGCAGGCCGCGCTCGATCACCCCGGGCGGCACCTCGGGCGTGCCCACGGCGCCGAGCAGGATCGCGTCGAAGCCCCGCAGCGCGTCGAGGCTGGCATCCGACAGGATCTCGCCGTCGCGCAGGTAGCGCGCGCCGCCCAGGTCGAACTCGGTGGTGTCGACGTCGACGCCGGCGGCGCGGACCACCTTCAGGGCCTCCGTGGTGACCTCGGGACCGATCCCGTCGCCACCGATGACTGCGATGCGATGTGCCATAGGGCAGGCAAGGTACCGCAGCCGTGCCCCGCGGCCCACGGCCGACGCCCCGGGCGGGACCCCGCGGTAGCGTCCCGCCCCATGAGCGCGTACATCATCGTCCAGTCGAAGATCGCCGACCCCGAGCAGTTCCAGCACTACATGAAGGCGGCACCCGCGGTCGTCCAGGCCTTCGCAGGCGAGTACCTCGTGCGCGGCGGCGCGATCGAGGTGCTCGAGGGCGGCTGGCACCCGCCGCGCCTCACCGTGCTCCGCTACCCGGACATGGCGACCGCGAAGGCGATGTACGACAGCCCCGAGTACGTCGCCGCCCGGGCGCTGCGGGCCGGCGCCACCGAGATGTTCGACATGGTGCTCGTCGAGGGCGTCGACGGCGTCGTCTGACCTGTCGGGCCGTCCGCCTCCGGGGAGGGCCCGCCACACCGGAGCCCGCCCGCGAGGGCGTCGGTAGACTCTCGCCCCTATGGCGAAGCACCACCTCTCCCGCTCGGCATACGAACGTCTGCAGGCCGAGTACCACGACCTCACCACGCGCGGTCGGATCGAGGTCGCCAACAAGATCGAGGCCGCCCGCCTCCTCGGCGACCTCAGCGAGAACGGCGACTACCACGCCGCGAAGGACGAGCAGGGCCACATGGAGGGCCGCATCCGGCACCTCGAGCACCTGCTCGACCCGCTCAACCACGAGATCATCGAGGCCGGCGACGCCGAGACCATCGGCCCCGGCAGCATCGTCACCATCGTGTACGAGGGCGACGACGACGACATGGCCGAGCGCTACCTCATCGGGCACCCCGAGGAGAAGACCGAGGCGCTCGACGTGATGAGCCCGCAGTCGCCGCTCGGCGCCGCGCTCATCGGCAAGGGCCCCGGCGACTGGGTGGAGTATCAGGCACCGCACGGGATGCTCAAGGTCAAGGTCCTCGAGGTGGAGCAGGCCTGAATGCCCATCCGTGACGGCGGGGGCGTCCCCTCCCCCACCCTGCCGCCCGGTGCGGCCATGGAGCTGCCCGGGCGCGGCACCACCTTCGTCCGCCAGGTCGAGGGTCCTCCCGGCGCGCCGACGCTGCTCCTCCTGCACGGGTGGACCGCCACGGCCGACCTCAACTGGTTCACGGCATACCACCCACTCGGCAGCCGCTTCCGGGTCGTCGCGCTCGACCACCGCGGGCACGGCCGCGGCATCCGCTCGAAGAGGCAGTTCCGGCTCGAGGACTGCGCCGACGACGCCGTCGCCGTCTGCGACGTGCTCGGCATCGACCGGTTCATCCCCGTCGGCTACTCGATGGGCGGCCCGATCGCGCAGCTCGTGTGGCGGCAGCACCCCGAACGCGTGACCGGCCTCGTGCTGTGCGCGACCTCCGGCTACTTCGTCACCTCACGCGAGGAGCGGATGAGCTTCATGGGGCTCTCCGGTCTCGCCGCGGTGGCCCGGCTCACGCCGTTGCAGGCGCGGCGCTGGCTCACCGCGCAGCTCTACCTGCAGCGCAAGACCGAACAGTGGGAGCCGTGGGCGGTGCAGGAGGCGAGCATCCACGACTGGCGGATGGTGCTCGAGGCCGGCCGGGCGATCGGGTCGTTCTCGTCGCGGCCGTGGCTCGGCGAGGTCGACGTGCCGACGTCGGTGGTCATCACCATGCGCGACCGCGTGGTCCCGGTCCGACGGCAGGTGCGCCTGTTCGAGTCGATCAAGGGCGCCGAGGCCTTCCGTGTCGACGGCGACCACGACTCGATCGTCTCCGCCGCAGACCGCTTCATCCCCACCCTGCTGCGCGCCGCGCACAGCGTGGTCGAGCGCGCCGACGCCCGCACGCCCGCCTGACGGCCGCTGCCGCGACCACCCGGGTGCGGCGCATGGCACACGGCAGGAGTGGTGGTCGGGCGATGCGCTGGGCATCCTTCTCCACGTGCCGTTCCCGACACGCTCCGTCTCACGCGCCGTCGGGCTCACCGCGCTCGGCGCCGGTGTCGCCGCTGCCGCGGTCGCGCTCGTCCGCCGGCACCGCGACGACGTCCGGCTCCAGCGCAACGTGGACCTCGCGACGCTCGGCGTGAAGGTGGGCTCCACCTACGCGAGCACCGCCGCCCGCAAGGTGTTCGCCTCCGCCGAGCGCCGGGTCGAGCTCGACACCGAACGGGAGCTGCGGACCGCCGAGGCGATCAGCGAACGCCTCGGCAACATGAAGGGCGCGCTGATGAAGCTCGGCCAGATGGCGAGCTACGTCGACGAGGGCCTGCCCGAGCCCCTGCGCCAGGCGCTCGCCCAGCTGCAGTCGAACGCCCCGCCGATGAGCGCCGAGCTCGCCGCCCAGGTGATCCGAGAGGAGCTCGGGCGCGGGCCCGACGAGCTCTTCGTCGAGTGGGACCCGCAGCCGCTCGCGTCCGCCTCGATCGGCCAGGTGCACCGCGCCGTGGTGGTCGACCCGGACACCGGTCTCGAACGCGCCGTCGCCGTGAAGGTGCAGTACCCCGGCGTCGGTGACGCGATCGCCGCCGACCTCCGCAACGCGGACCTGCTCGGCGCGATCCTGCGCCAGGGGTTCGGCGGGCTCGACCCCGACGAGATGGTGGCCGAGATCAAGGAGCGGATCACCGACGAGCTCGACTACGAGCTCGAGGCCCGCAACCAGACGATCTTCGCCGAGCACTACCGGGGCCACCCGTTCATCCACGTGCCCGAGGTGCTGCCGTCGCTCAGCACGCGACGGGTGCTCACGACGGAGCTCGTCACCGGCCACACGTGGGCGGAGGCGCTGACGTGGGACCAGCGCCAGCGCGACATGATCGGCGAGACCCTGTTCCGCTTCGTGTTCCGCAGCCTCTACGGCATGCACCTGTTCAACGGCGATCCGCACCCCGGCAACTACCTGTTCCACGGCGACGGCCGGGTGACGTTCTTCGACTTCGGACTCGTGAAGCACTTCACCGACGAGGAGATGGCCACGTTCGTGTCGATGGTGCGCACCGCCGCCTACGAGCACGACGTCCCGGCGTTCCGGCAGATCCTCGAGCGGGCGGGCATGCTGCGCCCGGGCGCTCCCGTGCCCGACCCCGACGTCGGCGAGTACTTCAGCCAGTTCTACGAGAGCGTGCGCGAGGACAAGCCGGTCACGTGGTCCGGCGAGTACTCCAGCCGGATCGTGCGGCACACCTTCGACCGCACCAGCCCGATTTCGCAGTACGCCACCGTGCCGCGGGCGTTCGTGTTCATCCAGCGGATCAACCTCGGCCTGTACGCGCTGCTCGGCGAGCTGCGCGCGAGCGGCAACTACCGACGGATGGCCGAGGAGCTGTGGCCGTTCGTGCAGGGCCCGCCCAGCACCCAGATGGCCGAGGCCGAACAGCCCTGGCTGCGGTCGCTCAGTGCGACGCGCCCGTCGCCTCCGGCTCCGGTTCCGCGGCCAGCCGCGCCCGCACCGGCGTCGTGAGCACCAGGTAGAGCGCACCGGCGGCGAGTCCGAGCACGGCGAAGGTGGCGATGGCCCACCGGGCGCCCACCACGCCCGCCAGCGCACCCGCCGCCAGGTTGCTGAGCGTGATGATGAGCGTGACGATCCCGAAGTCGCCCGCCAGGATCCGGCCGCGGATGTGGTCGGGCGCCCGCCGCTGCAGGCCGTAGGTGCTGAGCGTCCACTGGGCACCGCCACCGAGGTGCGCCAGGAACGCGAGCGGCACGGCGAGCGCCAGCGTGGGCGCGACCGCCAGGCCCAGGTAGCACACGCCGAACGCGAGCCCGGCGCTGCCGCACATCAGCAGCACGCGAGCGAGCGACGGCCCCACGAGCTTCGCCGCGATCAACGGCCCCAGCGCCACACCGACACCGCGCGCGGCGATCAGCACACCGGTCGCCGCGTCACCCCCGCCGAGGTCCTCGGTCGCGAGCACCGCGAGCAGGCCGACGATCCCGGCGCCCATCGCGAACGTCGCCTTCGACGCGAGCAGCGCGAGCAGCACGCTGTCGCGGCGGGCGTGCCCGAACGCCTCCCCCATGTCGGCGATCGGCCGCATCCGCGACGGCGGCGCCGAGCCCTCGTCGCGCTCGGCCTGCATCGGTCGCCGGATCAACGACACCGCGACGGCGGCGACCACGAACGACAGGGCGTTGGCGACGAACGCGACGTCACGACCGAACACGCTCGCCACCACACCGCCGACGGCAGCGCCGATCGCGAGCATCGCGCCCCACAGCGACCCGAACAGCAGGGCGGCCTTCGTGAGCTCCTCCGGCGATCGGGTGAGGTTCGGCAGCCCGGCCTGCGCCGCGGGTCCGACGAACGACCCCAGCGCCGAGATGACGCAGAGGCACAGGAAGCCGAACCACAGCGACCCCGCCGAGCCGACGAGCAGCAGGCCGGCGGCGGCCACCGCCTGCACCACCGAGACGGTACGGATCACCCGTCGCCGGTCGAAGCGATCGGCCGTCGGACCGGCGATCGGGGCCATCAGGAACGCCGGCAGCGCCTGCGCGACGTACACGAGCGTGACGAGGATGGGGGCGTCCGTGAGGTCCTGGACCAGGCCGACGAACGCCACGTACGCGAACCAGTCGCCCATGAACGACACGACCTGCGCGAGGAACAGTTGCCGGACGTCGCGGTTGGTGCGCAGCAACATCCACATGCGCGGCCCGTTCTAGCCGACGGGTCGTCTCGCCGCACGGCCGATAGGGTCGCCGGATGCGTTCGACCCGATCCGCCCGCCTCGCCCCGCTCGCCCTGGCCGCCGTGCTGCTCGTCACCGCCTGTGGCGACGCGCAGGAGACCGACACGCCGGCCGGTGGGGCGTCCGACACCACGGCCGCGGTCGACACGACCGCCGCCTCCGCCGCCACCGACGCCAGCGCGGCCACCGATGCCCCCGCCGAGCCGGCGGGGTCGCCCGACAAGCCGGCCGTCGAGATCCCGGCCGAGCTGCCGACCGAGCTCGTCATCACCGACCTCGTCGAGGGCACCGGCGACGGCGCGGTCCCCGGCGACACCGTGATCGTGAACTACGTGGGCGTGCGCTCCGAGGACGGCACCGAGTTCGACAACAGCTACGACCGCGGCGCCCCGTTCCCGGTCACCCTCGGCACCAACAGCGTCATCGCCGGCTGGGAGCAGGGCCTGGTGGGCGTGAAGCAGGGCGGCCGCCGCCAACTCGACATCCCGGCCGAGCTCGCCTACGGCGACTCGCCGCAGGGTGACGTCATCCAGGCGGGCGACGCGCTCACCTTCGTGATCGACGTCGTGGGCATCGTGCCCGCGACCGACCCGGCCGACGCGCCCGAGCTCACCATCGAGGGCGCGGCGAACCGCGAGGACCTGCTGATCGAGGACCTGATCACCGGTGACGGCGCGGAGATCCAGGTCGGCGACCAGGCCTACCTGCACCTCGTGGCGTTCCGTGGCGACACCGGTGAGCAGGTGGCCTCCTCCTGGGAGACCGGCAGCCCGCAGCCGATCGTGTTCGAGGAGGCCGGCACGCTGCCCGGCATCTTCCAGGGCATGGAGGGCATGAAGGTCGGCGGCCGCCGCCAGATGGTGATCCCGTTCGAGGACGCGTTCGGCGTCGACGGCAACCTCGACCTCGGCGTCCCCGGCTCGACCGACCTGGTGCTCGTGATCGACCTGCTCGCGGTCGTCTGACCCGGCGGGGTCACTCCCCCGGCGGGCCGCGGCGCGTCAGCGCACGGCGCGCAGGTCGAGGCCGATGTCGAACACCGTCACCGAGTGGGTGAGCTCACCCACGGCGATGTAGTCGACCCCGGTCTCGCCGACCCGGCGGGCCGTGGCGAGGGTGAGCCCACCGCTCGCCTCCAGCACCACCTCGCGACGCAGTTCGTCCCTCAGCGCGACCGCACGCTCCATCTCCTCGGGCTCGAAGTTGTCGAGCAGCACCACGTCGGCCCCGGCCTCGATCGCCTCGCGGAGGCCGTCCAGCGAGTCGACCTCGATCTCCACCGGGATCGTCGCCGCGAGTCCGCGCACCAGCGCGAACGCCTCGGCCACACCGCCCGCCGCCAGCACGTGGTTGTCCTTCACGAGCGCCGCGTCGCTCAGGGCCATGCGGTGGTTCCGGCCGCCGCCGCAGCGCACGCCGTACTTCTGCAGGGCGCGCAGGCCCGGCAGCGTCTTGCGCGTGTCGCGCACGACCGCGCCGGTGCCCTCCAGCGCGTCCGCCCAGCGCCGGGTGAGGGTGGCCACACCGCTCACGTGGCACAGCAGGTTCAGCGACGTCCGCTCGGCGGTGAGCAGCAACCGCGTCGGCGCCTCCACCCGGGCGACGACGGTGCCCGCCTCCACCCGATCGCCGTCGGCGACGCAGTACTCCACGTCGCTCGACGCCGGCCCGCAGACGGTGTCGATCACGGCCGCGGCGAGCGCCAGGCCGGCCACCACCCCGGCACGACGCGCCCCGAACTCGCCGACGCTGCGCTGATCGGCGGGCACGGTGGCGGTGGAGGTGACGTCGATGCCACCGGCGAGGTCCTCGGCGATCGCGGCACGCACGAGTGCCGCGACGGCGTCGGGGTCGAGTCCGCCGGCGATGAGGCGGTGGCGGGTGTCGTCGCCGAGCGGGTGGAACACGAACATGGGGGACCTCGGGTCGTGGAAGTGGTCGTGGAAGTGGTCGTGGAAGTGGTCGCGGGGAGCGGGCGTGGGGAGCGGGTCAGGGGCGAGGAGCGGTGGCGGCCGCCACGGCGAGGGCGTGGTCGTCGGGCGCACCCGTCACGACGACGTCGCCCGTGGCGTCGAGCCGCACGTCGAGGTGGCGCACCCACACCTCACGCGGTTCGGGGTGGTCGGTGCGACGATGGCAACCCCGGCTCTCGGTGCGGGTCGCGGCGGCCGCGACGACGGCTCGGGCGACGGTGAGCAGGTTCGTGGCCTCCCACGCCGCCCGTGTGGTCGCCTCGTGCGCCGCCGGGAGCTGCAGTGCCTCGGCCGCCGCCGCCAGCCCGTCGGGCGTGCGCAGCACGCCGACGTGCTTCGACATCGCCGTGCGGATCGACGAACGCAGTGCCGGGTCCACCAGTCCGAGCCCCGGTTCGGCATCGGCCTCCTCCCACGCCACGTCCTCCGGCAACTCCCAGGCGAGGTCTCGACCCACCCGGGTGCCGGCGACCACGCCCTCGGTGAGGCTGTTGCTGGCGAGCCGGTTCGCCCCGTGCACGCCGGTGCAGGCCACCTCGCCCACGGCGTAGAGGCCGGGCAGTTCGGTGCGACCGTCGAGGCCGGCCACCACGCCACCGCACACGTAGTGCGCCGCCGGGGCCACCGGGATCCGGTCGTGCGCCGGATCGATGCCGGCGTCGCGGCAGGCCGCGGTGATGCCGGGGAAGCGGGTGTGGAAGCGCTCGCCGAGATGGGTGGCGTCCAGGTACACGTGGTCGTCGACACCGGCCGGTGCGAGCGCCATGCGCCGGCTGATGGCCGACGCCACCACGTCACGCGGCGCAAGGTCCTCCTGGGGGTGCACGCCCGCCATCACCCGCTCGCCGGCGGCGTCGAACAGGATCGCGCCCTCACCGCGCACCGCCTCGCTGATGAGCGCCTGCTGCCCGGCGGCGTCGGGCCCGCGCCACAGCACCGTCGGGTGGAACTGCACGAACTCGACGTCGCGGGCCGCGACGCCGGCCCTCAGCGCGAGCGCCAGGCCGTCGCCCGTGACCGCCGGCGGGTTCGACGTGCTCGCGAACACCTGGCCGTACCCGCCCGTCGCGAGCACCACGGCGCGAGCCGTGACGACGCCCACCGACACGACCCGACCCTCACCGTCGATGCGAGCGATGCGCACGCCCGCCGCCTGCCGCCGGCCCGCGGCGTTCGTGCCGACGAGCAGGTCGAGCGCGAAGGCCCGATCCATCACCTCCACACCGGCCGCGATCGCGTTCTCGTCGAGGGTGCGCTGCACCTCGGCGCCGCTCTGGTCGCCGCCCGAGTGCACGATCCGGTTGTGGCTGTGGCCGCCCTCACGTGTGAGCGCAGGCCCCGACCCCTCGTGCGACGGGTCGAATGCGGCGCCCAGCCGCATGAGGTAGCGGAGCGCCTTCGGCGCCTCCGCGACGAGGGTGCGGACGTTGGCCTCGTCGCACAGACCCGCGCCGGCGACGAGTGTGTCGCGGACGTGGTTCTCGAGCGAGTCGGTGGGGTCGAGCACCCCGGCGAGGCCGCCCTGGGCCCACGCGGTGCTCCCGGCGTCGAGGGTGTCCTTGGTGACGATCAGCGCGGTGCGCACCGGTCGAGCCGCCAGCGCCGCCGACAGCCCGGCAGCACCCGAGCCGAGCACGACGACGTCGACGTCGCGCGACCAGGTGGCGGGTGGCGCAGCGAGCCGCAGGGGCAGTGGGTGGCCGCTCACGTCGCGCGACCCGATCACTCGGCCGTGCGGCTCGGGGTGCCGATCGCGATCATGCGCTCGACGCTGCGACGCGCCCGTTCGGCGACGTCGGCCGGCACCGTCACCTCGTCGGTCATCGTGCGCAGCGAGCGCAGCAGCTTCTCGGGGGTGATCATCTTCATGTACTTGCACACCGCCGCGCGGTTGACGGGTTCGAAGATCACCAGCGGATTGGCCTTGCGGAGCTGGTGCAGCATCCCGGTCTCGGTGGCGACGAGCACCTTCGACGCCGTGGTCTGCTGCGCCGCGGTGACCATGCCCGAGGTGGACAGGATCTTCGTGCGCTCGGCCGGCACCACGCCTGCGCCGGCGAGGTAGAGCGCACTCGTGGCGCAGCCGCACTCGGGGTGGATGAACAGCTCGGCCTCGGGATCGGCCTCCACCTTGGCGCGGAGGTCGGCGCCGTTGATGCCGGCATGGACGTGGCACTCGCCCATCCAGATGTGCATGTTCGTGCGACCGGTGATCCGCTGCACGTGGGCACCGAGGAACTGGTCGGGGCAGAAGAGGATCTCGGTGTCGGGGTCGATGGACGCGACGACGTCGACCGCGTTCGACGACGTGCAGCACACGTCGGTCTCGGCCTTCACCGCCGCCGTGGTGTTGACGTAGCTCACGACGACCGCGCCGGGGTGCTCGGCCTTCCAGGCCCGGAGCTGGTCGGCGGTGATGGTGTCGGCGAGGCTGCAGCCCGCACGCTCGTCGGGGATCAGCACCGTCTTGTCGTAGCTGAGGATCTTCGCGGTCTCGGCCATGAAGTGGACGCCGCAGAACACGATGGTGGAGGCGTCGACGGCGGCGGCGGCACGCGACAGCGCCAGCGAGTCGCCGACGTGATCGGCGATGTCCTGGATCTCGGGCAGCTGGTAGTTGTGGGCGAGGATCACGGCGTCGCGCTCGCGTGCGAGGCGGCGCACCTCCTCGGCCCAGTCGGCGGGGAGCCCGGTGGACTCGGTGCTGGAGCTGGTCACGGCGTCAGGCTACGCAGCGCCGTTCGCCGACCCGGCACGTTGTTCACGGATTCACGAGCCGTGCTGTCAGCGGAGCGCGTCGCGCACTGCGGCACCGATGCGCACACCTGCGTCGACCACGGCGGGACCGAGTCGCTCACCGGGAGCGCGGGTGAGCCGCTCGACCGGTCCGCTCACGCTCACCGCTGCGATCACCCGTCCGGCGCCGTCGTGCACGGGTGCGCTCACGGACGCGACGCCCGGCTCGCGCTCTTCCACGCTGTCGATCCAGCCACCCGCGGTGACCGTCTCGCCCGCGAGCACCCGGCCGGCCGAGCCGACGTCGAGGGGCAGCACGCTGCCCTCGGGCACGATCCACCGGAGCGCGTGGGGCGACTGCAGCGACACCACGCACCGGCGGGCGTCGTCCTCGCGGACGTACAGCTGCACGCTCTCCCCGCACGCGTCGCGCAGGTCCTGCATCGCCGGACGGGCCACCTCGCCCAGACGGAACTGCTCGGCGGCGATCCGCCCGAGCGCGACCAGCTCGAAGCCGAGGCAGAACCGTCCCTGGCCGTCACGCCGCACGAGGTGGTGCTGTTCGAGCGCGACCACGAGCCGGTGTGCGGTGGCCCGCGGGAGGGCCGTGGCCGCCTGCAGCTCGGCGAGGTCGAGCGGCCGGGCGCGCAGCGCCTGGAGGATGACCGCCGCCTTGTCGATCACGCCGACGCCGCTTACACTGTCCACATTCAGGAACGCTATCCCACATGATGAGATCCTGACAACCGCCCCACCTGCATTCCCCCACCACTTCCCCACCTGCTTCCACGCGAAGGAAGGACCCACGATGAGCGGCGCTCCGCAGACCCTGCCGCAGAAGGTCTGGGACCGGCACGTGGTGCACCACGCACCCGGCCAGCCCGACCTGCTGTACATCGACCTCCACCTCGTCCACGAGGTCACGAGCCCGCAGGCCTTCGACGGCCTGCGCCTCACGGGGCGCACCGTGCGCCGCCCCGACCTCACGGTCGCGACCGAGGACCACAACGTCCCCACGGCCGACATCGACCAGCCCATCGCGGACCCGATCTCGGCGCGCCAGGTGCAGGTGCTGCGCGAGAACACCGCCGAGTTCGGCATCGTCAACTTCCCGATGGGCGACCCGGGCCAGGGCATCGTCCACGTCATCGCCCCCGAGCAGGGCCGCACCCTGCCCGGCATGACGGTGGTGTGCGGCGACAGCCACACCGCCACCCACGGCGCGTTCGGTGCGCTCGCGTTCGGCATCGGCACCAGCGAGGTCGAGCACGTGCTCGCCACCCAGACCCTGCCGCAGAGCCGCCCGAAGTGGATGGCCGTCACGGTCGAGGGCGAGCTCGCCCCGGGCGTCACGGCCAAGGACGTGATCCTGCACATCATCGGCGTGATCGGCACGGGCGGCGGCATCGGCCACGTCATCGAGTACCGCGGCTCGGCCATCCGGTCGCTCTCGATGGAGGGCCGCATGACCGTGTGCAACATGAGCATCGAGGCCGGCGCGAAGGCGGGCCTCATCGCCCCGGACGACACCACGTTCGAGTACCTGCGCGGCCGCCCGCACGCGCCGACCGGCGCGGACTGGGACGCGGCCGTCGCCGACTGGCGCACGCTCGTCACCGACGAGGGCGCCGTGTGGGACAACGAGGTCGTGATCGACGCGGCCGACATCCGTCCGCAGGTGAGCTGGGGCACCAACCCCGGTCAGGTCACCAGCATCGACGGCGCGATCCCGTCGCCCGACAGCTTCGACGACCCCACCACCCGCGAGACCGTCGCCCGAGCGCTCGAGTACATGGGCCTCGAGGCCGGCACCCGCATCCGCGACGTGGCCGTCGACACGGTGTTCATCGGCAGCTGCACCAACAGCCGCATCGAAGACCTGCGTGCGGCCGCCGCGGTGATGAAGGGTCGCACGGTCACGGTGCCGCGCGTGATGGTGGTGCCCGGCAGCCACGCCGTGAAGGCGCAGGCGATCGCCGAGGGTCTGCCGGAGATCTTCACGGCCGCCGGCGCCGACTGGCGCGAACCCGGCTGTTCGATGTGCCTCGCGATGAACCCGGACAAGCTCGCTCCCGGCGAGCGGGCCGCCAGCACGAGCAACCGCAACTTCGAGGGCCGCCAGGGCCGCGGCGGTCGCACCCACCTCGTCAGCCCCGCCGTCGCCGCCGCCACCGCGGTGGCCGGCCACTTCGCCACCCCCGACGACCTGCCCCCGGCAGGAGAGGAGTCCCGGTCGTGAAAGCCGTCCGCATCGTGTCCGGCCGCGGCGTCCCGCTCAAGCGCAGCGACGTCGACACCGACCAGATCATCCCCGCCGAGTGGTTGAAGCGCGTGGAGCGCACCGGGTTCGAGAAGGGCCTGTTCTCCACCTGGCGCGACGACCGCGACTTCGTCCTCAACGACGAGCGCTACCAGGGCGCGTCGATCCTGGTCGCCGGTCCGGCGTTCGGGGTCGGCTCGTCCCGCGAGCACGCCGTGTGGGCGATCCAGCAGGGCGGCTTCGACGCCGTCATCGCACCCAGCTTCAGCGACATCTTCCGCAACAACTGCACCAAGAACGGCCTCGTACCGGTCGTGCTGTCCGACGCGGCGGTGACCCGCCTGTGGGGGATCATCGAGACCGACCCGCAGACCGAGATCGTCGTCGACATGGAGCGCCTCGTGGTGGAGGTGCCGAGCGCCGGCCTGTCCGAGCCGTTCCCGATGGACCCGGCCACGCAGCACCGCTTCCTGAACGGCCTCGACGACATCGGCATCACGCTCACGCACGCCGACGCGATCGACCGCTACGAGACCACGCGACCGTCCTGGTTGCGCTGATCCGTCCGCGCTGACCACTCACCGGACCGCTCGCCGGCGGGCGCCCGATCGGGACGTCAGTCGGCCGAGCGGAACTGGTGCAGGTCCTTCAGCTTCGGGTTGTTCGAGAACACCTCGACCGGCGGGGCGAGGTCGAGCCGCAGCGCCCGCTGGAGGATCCGCACCTGGGTGTGCTGGTTGTACTCGGCGAGCGTGACGGCCCACCCGTCGCGCCCGGCCCGCGCCGTGCGGCCGCTGCGGTGGAGGTAGTCCTTCGCGTCGCCGGCCGGCTCGTAGTGGACCACGGCACCGATGTCGTCGATGTCGATGCCACGCGCCGCGACGTCGGTCGCGACCAGCACCGTCAGCTCACCGTCGGTGAAGCGCTTCAGCGCCCGCTCACGCGACGCCTGCGCCAGGTCGCCGTGGATCGCCGCGGCCTTCACGCCGAGATCCTGCAGGTTGTGCTCGACACGGTCGCAGGTGCGCTTGGTCTGGCAGAACACGATCGTCTTCGCGAACCCCGACGCGATCGACGCCACCACGCGGTCCTTGTCCATGTGGTGCACGGCGAGGAACAGGTGGTACATCGTGCCGACGGTGTCGGTGGGCGCATCGATCGCGACCTCGACCGGATCGGTCATGTACCGGGCGACCAGGTGGCCGACGTCGCCGTCGAGCGTGGCCGAGAACAGCATCGTCTGACGCGGCGCGGTGCACTTGCGCAGGATCCACTCGACCTGCGGCGTGAAGCCGTCGTCGGCCATGCGGTCGGCCTCGTCGAGCACGACGATCTGCACGCCCGACAGGTCGAGTTCGTTCTCCTTCAGGAGGTCGATCAGTCGCAGCGGCGTGGCGACGACCACGTCGACACCGCGGGCGAGCTCGTCGATCTGCTGGTGCCGCGACGCACCGCCGTACACGGGCAGCACCGTGCGATCACAGCCGGCGGCGACGGGCACGAGCACCTCGGCAACCTGGAGCGCGAGCTCGCGGGTGGGCACCAGCACGAGCCCGAGCGGTCGGCGCGGTGCGGCCTCGCCGTCGAGACGCGCCAGCATCGGCACACCGAAGGCCAGGGTCTTGCCGGAGCCGGTGCGTGCACGGCCGCACACGTCCTTGCCCTCCAGCGCGACGGGGATCGCCTTGGTCTGGATCGCGAACGGGGCCGCGAACCCGGCGGCGTGCAGCCCGCGATCGACCTCTTCGGGCACCCCGAGCTCACGGAAGCCGGTCGGCTCGTAGGGAGTGTCGACGGTGGTGGCGGTGGATGCCGGCGTGCGGTACTCGGCCGGCTTGGGTGGGCGGCGACGCCGCCGCGGTGCGCCCTTCGGGCGTGCGTGCTCTGACATGTCGGACGACATGGTACCGGGACGGGCCCGTCGCTCCGGGTGAACCGGGCGAACCGGGTGGCGGCCACCGATCGGTCCGCTCCGTCGGTCGAGCTGGTACACCTGGGGCGTGGCCCGCACCTCGCTGTTCGTCGTCGTCGCACCCGGACTCGAGGCGCTGGCGGCGGCCGAGTTGGCCGAGCTCGGCATCCCCACCGGGCGCATCCGGCCCCGACACGGCGGCATCGACGTCGAGGCCACCACGCGGCAGTTGTACGCGATGCACCGATGGTCCCGGATCCCGTCGCGCGTGCTGGTCCGCGTCGGGACCGGCACCGCGCGGCGGTGGGGTGAGCTGCAGGACCTCGTGCGCAGCGTGGACTGGACCGCCTACGTGCCGCCGGGTGCTGCCGTGGAGCTCCACGTCGCGAGCCACGGGTCGGTGCTGTACCACCAGGGCGCGATCGCCGAGCGAGTGCTCGCCGTGCTGGACCGCCCCGACGCACGCGGCGGCCAGGGCGTGCACGTCCGGGTGGACCGCGACCGCGTGGTGCTGAGCGTCGACGCCTCGGGCGAGCTGCTCCACCGACGCGGGTGGCGCAGCACCGCACATCGGGCCCCGCTGCGCACCACGCTCGCCGCGGCGATGGTGCGGGCGAGCGGCTGGGACGGGGCGACACCGTTGGTGGATCCGATGGCCGGCTCGGGCACCATCGCGATCGAGGCGGCCGCGTGGGCCGCCGGACTGCCCCACGACCGCGACGTCGCGTTCCTGCACTGGCCCTCCTTCGAGCCGGGCACCTGGGCGAGCGTCCGCGGTGAGCGGCGACCCGACCGTCTGCTCGCACCCGTGATCGCCGCGGACCGTGACGCCGGGGCGGCCGACGCCTGCGCCGACCACGTGCGCGCCGCCGGGCTCGACGGTCGGGTGACGGTGCAGCACGCACCGCTGTCCGCGCAGACCTGGCCGGGTGAACCCGGCACGGTGGTGGTCAACCCGCCGTACGGCCATCGCGTGGGCGGCGCAGGTGGTGCCGGCGGCGCGGGCGGCCGCGACCTGCGCGACCTCTACGCCGCGCTCGGGCGGCGCGTGCGCGACGGCGGGCACCGCCTCGTGCTGCTCACCGACGACCGCCGGCTGGAAGCCGCCACCGGCCTCGACCTGGTCGAGGCGTTCCGCACGTCGAACGGCGGGATCGACGTCCGCTGCACGATCGCCGGCTGACGACGCGGACGACGCGGACGACGGCCCGGCGACCGGCGTCGGACCGAGCGCGGCCGATCTGCAACGATGCGCCTCATGAAGGTGGCACTGACGGTCAACGACTTCCTGCGGCGTGCGGAGCTGATCTACCCCAAGCGCATCGGCCTCGTCGACGAGCCCGACCAGCCCGCCGACTCGTGGGGCACGCTCACCTACGCACAGGTGGCCCAGCGCGCCCGGGCGATCGCCGCCGGTCTCGACGCGATGGGCATCGGCGTCGGCGAGCGGGTCGCGATGGTGAGCCACAACTCGGCCCGCCTGCTCACGGCGCTCTACGGCGTGAGCGGTTCGGGGCGCATCCTCGTGCCGATCAACTTCCGGCTCGTCGCCGAGGAGGTCCGCTACATCGTCCAGCACTGCGGGGCGCGCGTCCTGCTGGTGGACCCAGAGCTCGACGAGGCGCTCGCCGACGTGACCTGCGAGCACCGGTTCGTCATCGGCGGTGACACCGACGACGCGCTGATGCGCTACGACGTCGAGCCGCAGCCCTGGACGTACGACGAGGACGCGACCGCGACGATCAACTACACCAGCGGCACCACCGCCCGGCCCAAGGGCGTGCAGCTCACGCACCGCAACATCTGGCTGAACGCGACGATGTTCGGCTGGCAGCTCGGCGTGAACGACCGGGACGTGTACCTGCACACGCTGCCGCAGTTCCACTGCAACGGCTGGGGCGTGCTGTACGCCGTGACGGGCATGGGTGGCAAGCACGTCATCATCCGCAAGATCGACGGCGCGGAGATCCTCCGACGCGTCGACGAGCACGGTGTCACCCTGCTGTGCGGCGCACCCGCCGTGGCGAACATGATCCTCGACGCCGCGGCGACGTGGCAGGGCGAGATCCCCGGACGCGGCCGCGTGCGGATGGTGATCGCGGGCGCACCGCCGCCCACGAAGACGATCGAGCGGATCGAGACCGAGCTCGGCTGGGAGTTCATCCAGATCTACGGCCTCACCGAGACCACCCCGCTGCTCACCATGAACCGCGGGCGCGCCGAACTCGATGCGCTCACCCCGGCCGAGCGCGCCGTGAAGCTCAGCCGCGCCGGCGCTCCGGCGATCGGCGTCGACATCCGCATCAGCCCCGACGGCGAGGTGGTCGCCCGCGGCAACCACGTGATGGCCGGCTACTGGAACCAGCCCGAGTCCACGGCCGACGCGATCCACCCGGTGAGGGACGACCCCGGCGGCCCGGACTACTTCCACACCGGCGACGGCGGCTCGCTCGACGACGACCACTACGTCACCATCAGCGACCGCAAGAAGGACGTGATCATCTCGGGCGGCGAGAACGTCAGCTCGATCGAGGTGGAGGACGCACTGTTCAGCCACCCCGAGGTGGCCGAGGTCGCGGTGATCGGCATCCCCGACGAGAAGTGGGGCGAGCTCGTGTTCGCGCTCGTGGTGCGCACCCCCGGCTCCGAGCTCGGGGAGGCCGATCTGATCGCGTACGCGAAGACGAAGCTCGCCGGCTACAAGTGCCCGAAGCGCATCGAGTTCCGCGACGCGCTCGCGCGGACGGCGACCGGCAAGCTCCAGAAGTTCAAGCTCCGCGAGCCCTACTGGGCCGGTCGCGCGCGCGGCGTCAACTGACGCGGCCGCCACCTCGCGAGTCCCCGTCGGCTGACGGGCGGATCAGTCAGGCTGACGGACCGCTCAGGACCACGAACTGTCGGATCAGTGAGTAGCAATCGCCGCGACGCGGTCGTTAGGTTGCCGCCCGGCCCGACCACGGTTCGGGCCGAACAGGGATGTGATCCAGCTCACACAACTCGACCCGAACTCGACTCGATGGGGAGGCGACAACCGATGGAAACGTTCGACGGAACGGTGAACGCAGGCCGCAAGGGCATGGCGTACGACTGGCAGTCGCTGCTCGTCGCGGCCGAGACCGAGCGTCTCGAAGCGGCCCTGGCCGCGCAGCTCACGCCCGAGTACGCGGAGTGAGCCGGCACCCGGAACGGGTGCTCGTCCTCGGTTGCGGGTCGGTGGCCCAGTGCGTGGTGCCACTGCTCGTTCGTGACCTCGCGATCGATCCGGCGCGCCTCACGGTCGTCGACTTCGCCGACCACCGCGACCGCATCGCGGATCAGATCGCCGCGGGTGTCACGTACGAGATCGACCGCCTCACGCCCGACAACCTCGACGAGTTCCTGTCGTCACGAGTGTCGAGCGGCGACGTGCTGCTCGACCTCGCGTGGAACATCGACAACCCCACGATCCTGCAGTGGTGCCGCGACCACGACGTCCGGTACCTGAACACCTCGGTCGAGGTGTGGGACCCGTACATCGACCTGGCCGGCACGCACCCGCTGGATCGCACGCTGTACGTGCGCCACATGAGCCTGCGCCGCATGAAGGCCGCGTGGGGTGACGACGACGGGGCGACGGCCGTGCTCGAGCACGGCGCCAACCCGGGTCTCGTGAGCCACTTCGCGAAGCAGGCGCTGTTGGAGATCGCCGAGGCGATGCTGCAGCGTGGCCTCGCCGCCGACGTCCCGACGCTCGAGGGCGCGCTCGCCACCGCGTCGAACGACGACACCGGCTTCAACGTCCTCGCGATGCTCACTGGCACCAAGGTGATCCACATCGCCGAGCGCGACACCCAGATCACCGACGTGCCGAAGCGGCCGAACGAGTTCGTGAACACGTGGAGCGTCGACGGCTTCTACGAGGAGGGCATCGCTCCCGCCGAGCTCGGCTGGGGCACCCACGAGATCCGCCTGCCACCCGACGCCTACGTCCACACCGGCGAGGGGCCGCGCAACCAGATCTGCCTCGCCCGTCCCGGCATGGAGACCTGGGTGCGCAGCTGGGTGCCGAGCGGCGAGATCCGCGGCATGGTGGTGCGCCACGGCGAGGCGTTCACGATGTGCGAGCACCTCACCGTCGTCGACGAGCTCACCGGCTCGGCGGTCTACCGACCGACGGTGCACTACGCCTACCACCCGTCCGACGCGGCCATCAACAGCGTGCTCGAGCTGCGGATGCGCAACTGGGAGATGCAGCCCGAGCAGCGCATCCTGAACGACGAGATCATCTCCGGTCGCGACGAGCTCGGCGTGCTGCTGATGGGCCACCCGTTCACGGCCTGGTGGACCGGCTCGGTCATGTCGATCGACGAGGCCCGCTCGGTCATCGGCCACCAGAACGCCACCACCCTGCAGGTGGCGGGCTCGATCGTCTCCGCCGTGGCGTGGATGATCGAGCACCCGCACGAGGGCGTGTGCGTGCCCGACGACCTGCCGTGGCGGTGGATCCTCGATCGTGCCCGCCCGTACCTCGGCACGCAGTACTCGGGTCCAGCCGACTGGGATCCGGTGTCGAGCCGCAACGACGTGTTCCCCGGCTGGAGCACCGAGCGCGACGGCCTGAACACCGACGACCCCTGGCAGTTCACCAACTTCCTCACCCGCTGACTCGCCCGCTCAACGCCGATCACGCGGCACGACGACGACCCCCGCGCACGGTGGTCGGGATCCGATCCCGGCCGCCGTGCCGAGGCCGTTGATTGCCGAAACGGCGTCGGTCCGGTACAGTCCGCTCCCGTTATGCGCGACTTCGGGCTGCTGCTCCTCCTTACGTAGGGCAAGCGCCGCAGACTCGCGCTTGCCCGCCCCCGCCTCCGGCCGGGGGCTTCTTGCTTTTTCCGGCCGGTTCGCCCCGCTCGCTCCACCACCCGTCCGTTCGCACGCCGCCGCTCGCACCCGCCGCCGCTCGCACCCGCCGCCACTCGCACCCGCCGCCAGGAGAACCCACGTCATGCCTCCCGCCAACGTCACCCCGAAGAAGATGCCCTTCGACAAGTACCGCCGATTCGTGCCGGTGGTGCTCCACGACCGCACGTGGCCCGACGTGGTGGTGGAGCGCGCGCCGCTGTGGTGCAGCGTCGACCTCCGCGACGGCAACCAGGCGCTCATCGACCCGATGGACCCGCAGCGCAAGCGGCGCATGTTCGAGGCGTTGGTGAAGATGGGCTTCAAGGAGATCGAGGTCGGCTTCCCGTCGGCCAGCCAGCCCGACTTCGACTTCGTGCGACAGCTCATCGAGGAGGACCTGATCCCCGACGACGTCACGATCCAGGTGCTGGTGCAGTGCCGCCAGGAGCTGATCGAGCGCACCTACGAGTCGATCCGCGGCGCGAAGCAGGCGATCGTCCACTTCTACAACTCCACCAACCCGCTGCAGCGCGAGGTGGTGTTCGGACTCGACAGGGCCGGCATCGTCGACATCGCCGTGAACGGTGCCCGGCTCTGCAAGCAGCTGGAGGCGACGGTCCCCGAGACCCACGTGCGCTACGAGTACTCGCCCGAGAGCTTCACGCTCACCGAACCCGAGTTCGCGATCGAGGTGTGCCACGCGGTGATGGACGTGATCCAGCCGACGCCGCAGAGCAAGATCATCCTGAACCTGCCCGCGACGGTGGAGTGCTACACGCCCAACGTGTACGCCGACGTGATCGAGTGGTTCGGCCGCCACGTCCGCGACCGCGACTCGGTGATCATCAGCCTGCACCCCCACAACGACCGCGGCACCGGCACCGCCGCCGCGGAAATGGGGGTGATGGCCGGCGCCGACCGCGTGGAGGGCACCCTGTTCGGCAACGGCGAGCGCACCGGCAACGTCGACGTGGTGAACCTGGCGATCAACCTGTTCGTGCAGGGTGTGGACCCCGAGCTCGACATCAGCGACATCGACGCGCTGCGCCGCACCGCCGAGTACTGCAACCGCCTGCCCGTCCACCCTCGTCACCCGTGGGTCGGTGACCTCGTGTACACCGCGTTCAGCGGCAGCCACCAGGACGCGATCAAGAAGGGCTTCGAGGCGCTGGACAAGAAGGCGGCCGACAACGGTGGCGAGTACGCCGAGTGGGGCGTGCCGTACCTGCCGCTCGACCCGAAGCACCTCGGCCGAACCTACGAGGCCGTGATCCGTGTGAACAGCCAGAGCGGCAAGGGCGGCGTCGCGTACGTGATGAAGACCGAGCACGGCTTCGACCTGCCGCGCCGTCTCCAGATCGAGTTCTCCAAGACGATCCAGCACATCACCGAGGACACCGGCACCGAGGTGAGCCCGTCGGTGATGTGGGATGCGTTCCAGGACGAGTACCTGCCGAGCGAGCCGCGATTCCAACTGCTCGGCCACGAGCTTCGCAGCGACTCGGCGAGCGGCCGCACGACGATCGTCGCCCAGCTGCTGGTCGACGGCGAGCACCGCACGATCGAGGGTGCGGGCAACGGCCCGATCGACGCCTTCGTCAAGGCGCTCCGCAGCGGCATCGGCGCCACGCTCGACGTCACCGACTACACCGAGCACGCGATCGGTCAGGGTTCCGAGGCGATGGCCGTCGCCTACGTGGAGACGCACAGCAAGGAGCACGGCGTGCTCTGGGGCGTGGGTACCGACCCGAGCACCATCACCGCCAGCCTCCGCGCCGTGCTGAACGCCCACGAACGCAGCCAGCGCCGCTGACCGAGGGGTGGGACGGCCGGGTCATCGGGACGGGCGCCGGTAGCATCGCCGTGATGGTGCGGTGGGTGCGACGGCTCGTCACGTGCGTCTCGGTGTGTGCTGCGGTGGCGATCCTGGCCGCCGTCGCCCGCTGGTGGACCGCCCGATCGGTCCCGGCACCGTCGGCCACCCCGCAGTGGCCGCCGTTCGACCCCGCCCCGGCGGTCACCGACCCCGCCGCACCGGCGGCCACCACCGATCCGGTCACCCCGGAACCGGTCCGCCCACCGTGGGTCGCGCCCGTCGACGGGCAGTGCACCATCGACCATCCGGTGAAGGCCAACGACAACTCCGGCATCTACCACGTGCCCGGCGGACGGTTCTACGACCGCACCCGGGCCGAGCGCTGCTACGTCGACGCGGTCTCCGCCGAGGCCGACGGCTATCGTGCTGCCAAGGCCTGACCGGGCCCCACGGCCGCCCGATCCGGGCCCCGACCACCGCACCTGAACCACCCAGGGGGAACCGACCATGAAGGTGTCCGTCGACTTCGACGTCTGCGCATCCACCGGCGCCTGCATGCAGGTCGCACCCGAGGTGTTCGAGGTGCGCAGCGACGGCTACCTCTACATCCTCCAGGAGGAACCCGGCGAGGAGCTGCGCGACAAGGTGCAGCAGGCCGCCGACATGTGCCCCACTGCGGCGATCACCGTCGAGGGCTGACCCGCCCACGATGGGTCTCCACGACCGCCTGCGGGCGGCCTGGCACCGGACCGACTCGATGCTGTGCGTCGGCCTCGACCCCGACGCCGCGCGGGTGCCGCCGCACCTCGGCAACGACCTCGCCGCGGTCGAGACCTTCTGCCGTGAGATCGTCGACGCCACGGCCGACGTGGTCTGCGCGTTCAAGCCGCAGATCGCCTACTTCCACGCCCTCGGCGCCGAGGCCGTGCTCGAGCGGATCTGTGCCCACATCCGCGACCGGCACCCCGACGCGGTGCTGATCCTCGACGCGAAGCGCGGCGACATCGGCCCCACCGCGGCGCAGTACGCCGTCGAGGCGTTCGACCGCTACGGCGCGGATGCGGTGACGGTGAACCCGTACCTCGGCACCGACTCCGTCGAACCCTTCCTCGCCCACCGCGACCGCGGCGTGTTCGTGCTGTGCCGCACCTCGAACCCCGGGTCGGGCGACTTCCAGTCGCTCGACGTCGGCGGCGAACCGCTGTACCTGCACGTCGCCCGCCGCGTGGCCCGCGAGTGGAACGAGCTCGGCGACTGCGGGCTCGTCGTCGGGGCCACCTACCCCGGAGAACTCGGGCTCGTCCGCGCGGCCGTCGGCGACCTCCCCCTGCTCGTGCCGGGGATCGGCGCGCAGGGTGGCGACGTCGCCGCCACGGTCGCCGCGGGTGCCGACTCGCAGGGTCACGGCATGGTGATCAACTCGTCGCGGGCGATCCTGTACGCATCGGGCGGTGCCGACTGGCTGGACGCGGCGCGAGCCGCCGCTGTCGCCACGCGTGACGAGATCCGAGCGGCCGGTCGCCGCTGACCCGACGGGCGTCAGCCCGCGAGTGTGTCGACGCTGATGATGCCGGGGGCGGCGCGCAGCGCGTCGACGATCGCGGCGGGCACCGCCTCGGTGGGCGCGATCAGCATGACCGCGGTGCCCGGCTCGGCGGCCCGACCCACGTCCATGTCGGCGATGTTGATGCCGGCGTCGCCGAGCAGGGTGCCCACCAGGCCGATCACACCCGGCCGGTCGTCGTTCTTGACCACGAGCATGTTGGCGGCCGGCGGCACGTCGAAGCTGTGATCGTCGATCGCGACGATGCGCTGCTCGGCTCGCTTCCCGACGATCGTGCCGGAGATGGAGTGGCCACCGCCGCGAATCGTGATCAGGTTGACGAAGTCGGCCGCCGTGGCGCAGTTCGTGTCGCGCACCTCGAGCCCGTGGTCCTTCGCGAGCTGGGGTGCGTTGACGTAGGTGACCTGCTCGTCGCTGACGTGGCTGAAGTAGCCCTTCGTCGCCGCGAGCGTGACGATGCGCGTGTCGTAGCCGGCGATGTCACCGTCACAGCACACCTCCAGCGTGTTCGGCGACGAGCCGACCAGCGAGGCGAAGAGCCGGCCGAGGCGCTCGGCCAACGGCAGGTACGGCTTCAGCGTCTCGTTCGCCTCGGCCGCGTTCACGTTCACCGCGAACGGCACGAAGTCGCCCGCGAGCGCGAGCTGCACCATGTCGGCGATCGTGTCGCCCGCCTTGTCCTGTGCCTCGCGGGTGCTGGCCCCGAGGTGCGGCGTCACGACCACCTCGTCGAGCTCGAACAGCGGCGACGACGTGGTGGGTTCGGTGGCGAACACGTCGAGCGCGGCTCCGGCGATGACGCCCTCGCGGATGCAGTCGGCGAGGTCCTGCTCGACGACGATGCCGCCACGCGCCACGTTGATGACACGCAGGCTCGGCTTCGCCTTCATCAGCAGGTCGCGGTTGACGAGACCGGTGGTCTCCTTGTTCTTCGGCAGGTGGATCGTGATGAAGTCGCTCTCGCTGATCAGCTGATCGAGCGCCATCAACTCGACACCCATCTGACGGGCGCGGTCGGCCGACACGAACGGGTCGTACGCCACCAGCCGCATGCCGAACGCCTTCGCCCGGTCGGCCACCAGCTTGCCGATGCGACCGAGACCGACGATACCGAGCACCTTGTCGGCCAGCTCCACACCCTCCCAGCGGCTGCGCTCCCAGCGACCGGCCTTCAGCGCGGCGTGCGCCTGGGGCACGTTGCGGGCTTGGGCGAGGAGCAGCGCCATCGTGTGCTCGGCGGCGGAGATGATGTTGCTCTGCGGGGCGTTCACGACCATGACGCCGCGCCGGGTGGCGGCGTCGACGTCGACGTTGTCGAGGCCGATGCCGGCACGACCGACGACGACGAGGTCGGTCCCCGCCTCCAGCACCTCGGCAGTGACCTGGGTGGCGGAGCGGATGATGAGTGCGTGCGCACCGGCGACGTGGGTGAGCAGCTGGGAGAGGTCGAACTGGACGTCGACCTCGTGCCCGGCGGCGCGCAGCCGTTCGAGCCCGCCGTCAGCGATCTCCTCGGTGACCAGGATCCGTGCCATGGTGCTCCATCGTTATCGCCACCCGGCCGGGATCGGAAACGGCGTGGACATTTCGTCCATCCGGACCAGCCGTTGCCCGTCGTGCGCCCCCGGTGGCGCCTCCCACCTGCACGGGCGTCCGGTTCCCTAGGCTGCGGGCCCGTGGGGGAACGGGACCAGGACCTCGAACGGTGGTTCATCCGCCGCGGTGTGCCGCACTTCATCGACGACTACCAGCCGACGACCGACATCTGGACCCGGACGATCCCGGTGCTCGGCGTCGCCTACCTGCTCGGCGGGTTGAACGCCCTCGACCTGCGGCAGTGGACGTGGCAGAAGAACGTCACGATCGGGTTGCTGGTGGTGCTGACCCTGGTGGCCGGATGGATGCTCATCAACCGGATCCGCGGTCACCGGGCGTGGTCGCTGCCCGACGTGGTCGGCACGCCGGAGCTCGCCGTGTTCCTGATCGGCCCGACCCTGCCGACCCTGGTGCTCGGCCAGTGGGCCGATGCGTTCCAGTCGCTGCTCTCCGGCGCCGGTGTGCTCGTCCTGGTCTACGTGCTCACCTCGTACGCGGTGTTCGCGCTGCTCGGGTGGGCGCTGCGCCGCAGCGCTCGACAACTCGCCGCGCTCGCGAGCCTGGTCGTGCGGGCCCTGCCGCTGCTGCTGCTGTTCACCACGTTCCTGTTCATCAACGCCGAGGTGTGGCAGGTGGCGGGCACGCTCCACGGGATCGCCTACGTGGCGGTGCTCGGCATCTTCTTCGTGCTCGGCGCGGTGTTCGTCCTCTCCCGGATCCCCGGCGTGATGCGCGGCCTCGCCACCTTCCCCGACTGGCCGACGGTGCACGAGGCCGCGTCGGGCACGCCGGCCGAGCGGCTGCAGCTGCCCGCCGACGGCGTGCCGCCCCCCTACCCCCTCGGCGCACGACAGCAGATCAACGCCGCCCTGGTCGCCGTGTTCAGCCAGGCCCTGCAGATCACCTTCGTCGCGCTGCTGCTGACCGGGTTCTTCATCCTGTTCGGGTTCCTCGCGATCCCGGTCGACACCGCAGTGGCCTGGACCGGCCTCGGCGACGACGTCCGGGTGCTGTTCGACCTCCGCCTCGACGGACGCACGCTGGAGCTGACCGAGCCGCTGCTGCGGGTGTCGGGGTTCCTCGGCGCCTTCACCGGGCTGTACTTCACCGTGCTGCTCTCCACCGACGCCACGTACCGCGACGAGTTCGCCGACGACGTCCAGCCCCAGATCCGCCAGGCGCTGGCCGTCCGCGTGGCGTACCTCTGGCACCGCAGCCACTAGCGTGCCCGCCATGCACGAATTCCTGTCGCCCGCCTGGATGGAGGCCGCCCGCGCCATCCGCGAGAAGTACGCCGACCAGGCCACCAAGGTGACCGTCAGCATCCGGATGAACCAGGTGATCACCGAGGTTCCCGAGGCGGTCAACGGTGGCGAGACGGTGCTCAAGACCTACATGGACACCTCCGGCGGTGACGTGAAGATGGAGCTCGGCGAGCTCGAGGCCGCCGACCTCACCGTCACCACCGACTACGCCACCGCCTACAAGCTCTTCGTCGAGCAGGACCAGGCGGCCGGCATGCAGGCGTTCATGGCCGGCAAGATCAAGGTCCAGGGCGACATGATGAAGATGATGGCGATGCAGACCGCGATGCCCCAGGACGAGATCGCGAAGACCATCGCCAAGGAGATCAAGGACATCACGTCCTGATCGAACGGCCCTGCGCGACCTGATCGCCGGGCCATCGGAAAAGATCCGACAGGGCGTCGCTCCCGATTCACCCTCGCGTCACCTGTCGTCGATCCTCGCGTCGCGTCACTTTCGTACGGTTCGGACGTCCCCGACCCCGATCGAAGGAGCGACATGGACGTCGACCAGGTCCCCAGCAACCCCTCCACCCACGACAGCTTCGATGACGTGCTGTCACGGCGCCTCTCCCGCCGCACGGTCATGGTGGGTGGCCTCGCCACCGCCGCCGTGGGCTTCCTCGGCGCCCGCACCGCCGCGGCCTCCGCGCCCGATGCCGCACCGGCAGACGCCGCATCGGCCGGCGCCGGCCGTGCGCTCGGTTCGGGCAGCCGCGCGAACCGCGGGCCCCGCATCGCCTTCACCTCGATCCCCCGCCACGCGGGCCCGATGCCGGCGATCGCCCCCGAGTACGACTGGAGCGTGCTCATCCCGTGGCGCGAGAAGCTCGACGGCAGCGGCACGTCGTTCCCGTACGGCCTCACCTCCGACGAGCAGGCCCAGTCGATCGGCATCGGCCACGACGGCATGTGGTACTTCGGTGACGGCTCGGACGGCATGCTCTGCATCAACCACGAGTTCGGCACCACCCCCCACGTCATCGGCAAGCCGCTCCCGACGAGCCTCGAGGACGTCCGTGTCGTGCAGCACGCCCACGGCGTGTCGGTCGTGAAGATCCGTCGCGGCCGCAAGGGCTGGCGGGTGGCGTCGAGCCGCCGCAACCGGCGCATCCACGTGAACACGCCGGTCACCTTCAGCGGTCCGGCCGCGTCGAGCGCGCTGCTCCAGAACCCGGCGGGCAACCCGACGCTCGGCACGCTCAACAACTGCGCGAACGGGTACACGCCATGGGGCACGTACCTCACCTGCGAGGAGAACTTCAACGGGTACTTCGGTCGCCGCAGCGGCGGCACCAACACCCAGGAGCTCAACCGGTACGGCTTCTCGCCGAACGGGTTCGGGTACGGCTGGCACCTGTTCGACGACCGGTTCGACCTCTCGAACCCCGCGTACGTCAACGAGCCGAACCGCTTCGGGTGGGTGGTCGAGATCGATCCGACCAAGCCCGAGCAGCCGCCGGTCAAGCGGACGGCCCTCGGCCGCGTGAAGCACGAGGGCGCCACCGTCGTCGTGGGTCGCGGCGGCCGTGCCGTCGTCTACACCGGCGACGACGAGGTGTTCGACTACATCTACAAGTTCGTGTCGGCGGACAACTGGAAGTCGATGCGCGCCCGTGGCGTGAGCCCGCTCGACGAGGGCACCCTGTACGTCGCGAAGTTCGCCGACGACGGCACCGGCCAGTGGCTCGAGCTGAGCCCGAACAACCCGCTGCTCGCGGACAGGACGATCGACTGGATCCTCGTCAACACCCGCCTCGCCGCCGACATCCTCGGCGCGACCCGCATGGACCGCCCCGAGTGGATCACGGTCGGCCGCGACGAGCGGATGTACTGCACGCTCACGAACAACACGCGGCGTGGCACCGCCGGCACGATCGCCGGCACCATCCCGCCCGTGCCCCGTCCGGGTGCCGACGCGGCGAACCCGCTGGCCCCGAACCCCGACGGGCACATCATCCGCTGGCTCGACTCCGACAAGCACGTCGGGACCACCTTCACGTGGGACATCTTCCTGCTGTCGAAGGACGTGGCCGACGCCGAGGGCCAGATGTACGGCTCGCCCGACGGCATCTGGGCCGACCCGGACGGCCGGGTGTTCATCCAGACCGACGGCGCCCAGCCCGGCGGGCAGAACGACCAGATGCTGGTCGCCGACGCGGCCACCGGTGCGGTGAAGCGGCTCTTCGCCGGCGTCTCGGGCTGCGAGGTCACCGGCATCACCGTCACCCCCGACCGTCGCACGATGTTCGTGAACCTCCAGCACCCGGGCGACGGCAACCCGGCGGCCACCAACTTCCCCGAGCCGTTCACCGGCGCGGGCGGCCCGGTGCCGCGCGACGCCACCATCGTGATCACGCGCAAGGACGGCAGGGTCATCGGCAGCTGAGCGGCCCCGCACCTGCTCCGAACCGGTCACGACACGAGGTCGACGGGCGGTCCGCCCCGCATCACGCGGGCGGGCCGCCCGTCGGCGCGTCTCGGCCGGTTCAGGCCGGCAGCGTGCCGCTCGGCGTCCCCCGGGGCGTCGATCGCACCATGGCCGCCGCCGCGGTGCCCACGACGGCCACGACGGCAGCGATCCAGAACGCGTGCTGGTACGGCTCGAGCTCGCCGGCGGTGCCGCCGGCGCTCACCGTGGTGAGCACCACCGTGCCCACCACGGCGCCGAGCTGGGTCATCAGCTGCTGCATCGCGCCCGCGACCCCCAGATCCGACTCGTCCACCGCGTTCGCGGTGAGCGACGTCATCGCGGGCGAGGCGATGCCGAGACCGGCACCCGAGAGCGCCAACGCCACGACCACGAACCAGAGCGCGGTGTCGGCCCCGACGAGCGCCCAGCACACCATCGACGCGACCACCCCGACCGCACCCACCACCCCGGCCGTGCGCTCGCCGATCCGGATGGTGACGAACCCCGCGAGCGGCGCGATGAGCGAGAAGGTGAGCGGTCGCGCGATCACGAGCAGCCCGGTCGTCGACGTCGACAGCGACAGGCCCTGCTCCAGCACCTGCGGAGCGAGGATGAAACCACCCATGTAGGCGAAGTTCGTGAGCGTCTGGCTCAGCACCGGGAACGCGATGTTGCGCGTCCGGAACCAGTCGAGGCGCACCAGCGGATCGGTCACCCGCTGCTCGATCCGGACGAAGGCGACGAGGCTCACCACCCCGAGCGCGAGGCAGCCGATGGTCGCAGGGTCCACCCATCCCCAGGTCCGGCTCTGGCTGATCCCGGCCAGGATCGCCGTCGCACCGACCCCGAGGGTCACCGAGCCGCGCACGTCGAAGCGGACCCCCTCGAGGCGGTCGGTGCCCGGCAGCAGCCACAGCGCCACCACCACCCCGACGAGGCACAGCGGCGCCTGGATGGCGAAGATCGACCGCCACCCGATCGCCTCCACCAACGGACCACCGGCGACGACACCGATGACCGGCGCACCCGCCGTGACGAAGCTCCAGTAACCGAGCGGCTTCACCCGCGTCTCGGGCTCGAACAGCCGGTTGATGTACGCCATCGCCGACGGCCCGCACGCCGATCCCGCCGATGCCGACAGCGTGCGGAACGCGATCATCGACGCGGCGTTCCACGCGAACGCGGTGAGCGCGGCGAACACACCGGCCAGCAGCAGGCCGAGCACGAACACCCGCTTGTGACCCCACAGGTCGCCCGCTTTGCCGAACGCCGGACCCACCACCCCGAAGGCGAGCATCGGTCCGGTGATGGCCCAGTTCAGCGCGCCGACCGACGAGTCGAGGTCCGTGGCGATGTCCTGCAACGACACCACGAGGATCGTGATCGTGAAGCTGACGGTGAACAGACCGCCGAGCACGACCCACAGCACGGCCCAGCGCCGGTCGATCCCGATCCGGGCCGCGAGACGCCGACGCAGCAGGATCGGCCAGGGCACGACGCCGAGCTCGTCCACGCCGGCCGGGTCGAACGACAGGGTGCGCCGGTTCGGTGCGTGCAACGGTTCGTGCCCGGGACGGGATCCCGGGCCGGTCGAGCCGGTCGAGCCGGTCGAGCCGGAGAGGGGGGCGGACGACGGCGCCTCGGGGGACGGCTCGTGCTGACGGGGTTCGGGGGGCACCCCCACGTTCAACCGGCCTTCGTGGCGCTCACCCGATCACGCTGGATCACCCGGCGCACGCTGCTGCCGAGGGATCGCGCCGGATCGGGCCGGGTCACTTCGGCCGCGCGAGCGGGGCCAGCGCGTCCGTGAGCTCGGCCACCGTCCAGCGTGCGTCGCGGTCGACTCCCTGGCCGCGCGACCAGCTCTCGATCATCGTCACGTTGCCACCCTGGACGAGGAAGGTCTCACCGGTGAACACGCACGCCTCGCTCGCGAGGTAGGCGACGAGCGGCGAGATGTTGGCCGGGTCCCACTGGTCGAACGAGTCGCCCTTGGGCGTCATGATGTCCTCCAGGCCCGGCGTCGCGAGCGTGAGCCGCGTGCGCGCCCCCGGAGCGATGGTGTTGCTCTTCACCTGGTAGCGGGCGAGCTCCTTGGCGATGATCTGGCTGAACGTCGCGATGCCGGTCTTGGCCGCGCCGTAGTTGCTCTGCCCCGGGTTCGCGAACAACCCCGACGTCGACGACGTGTGCACGATGTTGCGCGGCTTGGTGATGCCGGCCTTGTGCTGCTCGCGCCAGTACGCCGCCGCCCACCGCGTGGGCGCGAAGTGACCCTTCAGGTGCACCGCGATGACCGCGTCCCACTCCTCCTCGGTCATGTTGACGAGCACCCGGTCGCGGAGGATGCCGGCGTTGTTGACGAGGATGTCGAGGTCGCCGAAGGTCTCGATCGCGGCGTTGATCATCCGCTGGGCGCCCTCCCAGTCGGCGACGTTCTCGCCGTTCACGACGGCCTCGCCACCCATCGCCCGGATCTCCTCGACCACCTGTTGGGCAGGGGAGATGTCGGCACCGGTGCCGTCGTTGGTGGCCCCGAGGTCGTTGACCACGACCTTGGCCCCCTCGGCGGCGAAGAGCAGCGCGTGCTCACGACCGATGCCACGACCGGCTCCGGTGATGATCGCCACGCGACCGTCGAGTGCGCCCATGCTCCAACCCCTCTTCGTCTCCGGTCGGCCGGACGACGGGCCCGGTCGACGTCGTGTGTGCACCCCGTGCGGCGGGGTGTCCCGCACGCTAGCCAGCTGGGTCTCGCCCACGCGACTCCGGCCGTCCGCGCGCGACGGCGGGGCTCAGCCGG
>Ga0315904_10001931_pt1 | contig 32608 bp, 33 predicted proteins | sample LakEriMetagenome_6_FD_203529 | JGI IMG/M metagenome (GOLD analysis project Ga0315904, IMG submission 203529) | Freshwater fungal communities from buoy surface, Lake Erie, Ohio, United States - Buoy 12 MA120 | ecosystem: Environmental > Aquatic > Freshwater > Lake | place: USA: Lake Erie, Ohio...
GCTCGGGAGGTTCAGACTTTCCACTTTCCACCAGGTACCTCTTCTTTTGAAACCCAAAGCAAAAGCATCATCCTTCTCCTCCCCTGTTTCAGGAACATGCTCAATGCTGGCAAAGCCATATTCCATTTTATTTCTGTAGAAATAATGTGAAGGTGATGAAATGAATTCATCGAACTTAACATTCAGATCCCTTATACCGGAGATCCTCGAAAAAACCTCAAGGGTAGAATCCTTTTTGAATTTCTCCTGAATCTCGATCGGAACAAAGATGTACGGACCGCCTGAGATCTCCTGAAAAGGCAGCTGCTTTTCATAGCTTGACCTACGAATAATATCCAGGAGCTTGGCTTCCGCGTGACGTTTTCTCTTTACGTCTATTTTAGCCCGAACTCGTTGTCCGGGAAAGGTATTATCAACAAAAACCACATAGAATCCATCTTCGGACGGAACCTTTGCGATCCCCCTACCTCCGAAGGCATACCCTTCGATCTCCAATTCAACTATTTCCCCTCTATGAAACACGATACTGCTTTCTTAGGACAAAAGTAACAATTGAAGCTTGTATTGGTTGGAAAAACCGTAAATCTGATCAGATCATTCCGCGTATGATGCCCTTGTCGGAAGATTCCACGAAATCGATGATCAATTTACGCATGGGACTTTCCGGCATCGTTTCCCTGATCGCAGCAAGTCCTTTTGTGATGTTATTGTTCTGGACATACAGCAACCGATAAATATCTTCGATCTCCCTCACCGTTTCGTCGGCATAACCTCTTCTTCTCAAACCAACCGAATTCACACCGGCAAAGGTGAGCGGTTCACGCGCAGCTTTTATGAAAGGTGGAATATCCTTTCTGATAAGAGACGCTCCACCAATAAAAGTATGCGCTCCAATTCGTGCGAACTGCTGGGCCGCAACCTTTCCCTCCAGAATGGCATAATCTTCTATAATCACATGTCCTGAAAGTCCGACATAACTTGCCAGGATCACATTATTCCCGATCTGACAGTCATGCGCCACATGGACATATGTCATCAGAAGACAGTCATCTCCAATGGAGGTTTTCCATTTATCTTTTGTACCGCGATGAATAGTAGCACATTCTCTGATCTTCGTGCGGTTACCGATCTCAACAGTCGTATATTCTCCTTCGAACTTAAGATCCTGTGGAATCACACCGATCACAGCACCGGGAAAGATCTCACAATCTTCACCTATGCGCGTGCCCGGATAAATTGTCACATTCGGATGTATCTTCGTTCTCGCACCGATCACCACATCTTCGTAAATGGTAGAAAAGGGTTCGACCACGACTCCCTTTCCGAGGGTCGCATCAGAAGACACATGCGCAAGTGGACTGATCATTATTCTACTTTATCCTTAATGACTTGTGCGAGCATTTCAGCTTCCATCACAGGCTTTCCGTTCACATAGGCAATTCCACCCATTTCAACCAAGCCTCGCCTGATCGGTGAAAGTAAGAATAATTCAAAAACAATAGTATCTCCCGGAAGTACTTTTTGCTTGAACTTCACCTTGTCGATCTTCATGAAATATGTCGAATACAAATGTGGGTCTTCTACCTTACTCAACGCAAAGATTCCTCCTACCTGGGCCATTGCCTCTATCTGTAATACACCCGGAAAAACCGGATTACCCGGAAAGTGGCCGGTAAAGATCGGTTCGTTCATCGTAACATTCTTGACCCCGACGATCGTCTCTTCACCGATCTCCATGATCTTGTCAACCATAAGGAAAGGAAAACGATGTGGGAGCATACGTTCAATATCATTGATATTATAGAGCGGCTCCTTCGTCAGATCGAACTGTTTACCTTCCTTTTCCTGCTTCTTGATCTGTTCCTTCAACACCTTGGCAAAACGCACGTTTCCGCTGTGTCCGGGACGTGCAGCAAGAATATGAGCCCTGATAGGACGCCCTACCAGCGCAAGGTCTCCTACGATGTCCAGCAACTTATGACGTGCCGGCTCGTTCTCGTATTGCAATTTAACAGAATTCAATACTCCCAGACCTTCAATTGATATCTTAAGATCTTCCTTTCCAAGAAGTTTTGCCAATCGATTCAATTCTTCCTGATTTACATCCATCCGGTCAACGAGCACGATGGCATTATCGAGGTCTCCCCCCTTGATCAGATTATTGGTCGCAAGAAACTCCAGTTCCCTTAAAAAGACGAACGTTCTGCATCCGGCGATCTGAGCATTAAATTCACCAATATTATACATAGTTGCGTGCTGAGTCCCAAGCACAGGCGACTTGTAATCGACCATTACGGTAATACGGTAGTTCTTATCAGGAACTGCAAGGAACTCGATGCCTTTTTCGACATCTTCCCAAGGCACATTCTCATTCAGTTCGAAATACACGCGCTCTGACTCCTGCTCCTCGTACCCCACACTTTCGATCGCTGTTACGAAAGGCATCGAACTCCCATCCATTATGGGAACCTCAGGACCATCCAGTTTGATCAAGGCATTATCCACCTGACAACCATACAGTGCAGCCAGAATGTGTTCAGTTGTATAAACCCTCGCACCTTTGAATTCCAGAGTCGTACCGCGATCCGTCGCTACCACAAGATCAGCATCTGCCTTGATCACAGGCTCACCCTCCAGGTCAATACGCTGAAATTTATAACCATGATTATCAGGAGCGGGGCAGATCTCGAGATTAACCTTTTCTCCGGTGTGAAGACCTACACCAATAAGCTTGACCGGTGCTTTGAGCGTGCGCTGCTTTTCAACCATTTATTTTTGTTCTTTCGTTAGTTCCTTGATCTTTTGTTCCAACTCGTTAATCTTATTCAACAAGAATGGGAGCTTTCTGAATCCGAAATAAGATTTTTTGAAATCATCGATCGGAATTCCCGGGGAGCCCATGAGCGTTTCAGCCTTCTTAACCGTTGAAGGAATACCCGACTGCGCAACGATCTTTGTTCCGTCAGCAATATGCAAATGTCCTGAGATACCTGCCTGACCACCGATCATCACACTTTCACCGATCTTTGCCGATCCGGCGATCCCAACCTGGGCTGCCATGGCAGTATTTTTACCTACTTCCACGTTGTGCGCAATCTGACACAGATTATCGATCTTTACCCCTTTTCGGATCACAGTTGACCCCATTGTTGCGCGGTCGATAGTTGTATTGGAGCCGATCTCCACATTATCTTCAATAACCACATTACCAATTTGGGGAACCTTCTGGTATTCACCGTTTTCATCAGGAGCAAAACCAAAGCCATCCGCTCCGATAATGACACCGGCATGGATAATGCAGTTCTTTCCTATCCTGCAATCGTGGTAGATCGTCGCACCGGGGTGGATCACAGAGCCATCACCAATTTCAACGTTTTCACCGATGTAGGCATTAGGATAGATTGACACATTAATACCGATCCTGGCATTATCACCGATGTAACCGAAGGCACCGAGATACAATCCGTCTCCAACCGACGCATTTGGTGAAATAAAGGAAGGATTCTCGATCCTTGGCTCCTTTTTGGTCATTTGCGCATACATCTCCAGTAGTTTGGCAAAGCAGGCGTATGCGTCATCAACCTTGATAAGCGTCAAAGTGACCGGAAGATCTTTTGACGGCTCAAATGACCTGTTCACGATACAGATAGAAGAACCTGTTGAGTATATATGTTCTTCATATTTCGGGTTAGCCAGAAATGATAATGCACCTTGATGACCTTCCTCGATCTTTGCGAGGCCGGAAACAATGGTATCAGGGTTTCCTACTACATCTCCATTCAACAATCCTGCGATTTGCGCTGCTGAAAATTCCATTGTCCAAAAATATTAATTACACAGTCGTTCAAGTTTGTATCATCGACCACTTTTCAACAGCACATTATTGAATCAGTCTTTACAGTCCGTTTCGAACGGGAGATCCAGGGAAGAAATATTGATCTTGTTCTTATACCAGATGGACCTTGAGCCTATCCAATTTCCCTTTCCATCACTGAATTCAATATAGTGCTCAGGTTTTGGTGAAAGCTTTAGCGACGACTTTTCAAAATTGATCCTTGCCGACCGTTTCCACTGACGGTATAATTTCTTATTCTCACTCAGACCAAGCACCTGAAGCTGACACCGGGTGACTTTAGAGGAATCAACGAACAACAGGTTCTTTTCGTTGGGAAAGCGTAAGATCCTTCCTTTTCCATTTATTGAATTCTGCACACTTACCGCATTTTTCGCGGTGAAATTAACCTCTGTTATAAAGCTTTCGGCCGGTAGGGTAAAATAGAAACGTACATTCCCTTTTCCGTCCAATTCCTTGTCCACGGCATACACTTTAGGATTTGAATCCGAAGACTTTTTACTCTCTCCAAAATCAACATCACCGTCGTTGAGTGCAGCCACTACATCCTTTACCGTAATCCCCTTTTCACTCATTGCCTTACCCTGTTCTTCTGACACAACGATGACGCGCTCCAAAAAACTGTTCTTTACGCGATTGGACGGCAACCAGGAGCATCCCCTGTTCTGAAAGAACACAAAAACGAATAAGAGACCGATACCAAATCCGATTCCGTAATACTTCAATCTGCGCAGAAAAGAGTCCATGATAAAATTTGAACAAAGATACTATTTCATGCACAAAAAAAGGCCGCCTTTTGGCAGCCCTTTCTGAAGAATTTCAATAGCATTAAATTATCGCATCAAGCTTAGCCTTGAACTGATCCTTTGGCGCAGCGCCTACCATCTTATCAACGATCTGTCCGTTCTTAATGAAAAGGATCGTAGGAATGTTGCGAATTCCAAACTGAGCCGATACACCCGGATTGTGGTCCACATCTACCTTACCAACAACCGCACGCCCTTCATAATCGTGAGCCAATTCCTCGATGATCGGTCCGACCATGCGGCATGGACCGCACCAGGCTGCCCAAAAATCCACTACAACCGGTTTATCTGATTTCATTACCACTTCCTCGAAGTTACCATCTGTGATCTCTAAAGCCATAGCACTTTAATTAATTGTTGTTTGAATTCGTTAAATTTAAATCTAATCCCTTTTTGTCAATCTTTCTGCCAATCTTTTTTTCATGACAGCTTGGCATCCTAAGTATTCCTTACTTCCATCTTTTTCATGGTCTTCTGGTTCTCAGAACGCAGACAATAGTAATAGGTCCCGTTTGCCAGCACAGTCGTATCAAATCTGACAATATGACCGCCGTCAGTGAATTCCCCTTCTTTTACCAGAGTAAGAAAAACAAGGTTCTCATCGAGGATCTCTATTGTCACAGTTCTTGGTTTCTCAGTTGTAAAATAGATCTCGACCGTACCGGAAGCAAAGGGCTGTTCCAGACTGTACAATACGCAGTAATCCTCTTTCACGGGCTGACCCTTTCCCAGATATGCGAGTAATTTCCTGTAGGCAATGAGCAGTATGAGGACGGCGAGTGTGACGAAAAGAATTCCGACCAACACTTTGCTTATGGAATAAGTCATCAGGATCATAGTGAAATAACACCTTTAATTTTTGCTGCCTCCTCGTATATACGAATAATGGAATCTACATCAAGCATGAGTTCCTTTACACTGACACTAACGAAATTACCATTCTTTGACTGATGGAGCACAATATCATTGTTATCGTTGAAAATGGACGTTACCAGAGCCAACTTCTCCGCATCGTTCGGAACAATAAACTTGAAGAAATATACCGCGGGCCATTCTTCCTGCTCAAGCTGTGCTCTTAGTTTTCCGAAGATGTCTTCCATTCCCTCTCTTTTAGGCGAAGCAAAGATACTCTTTTCCATTCGTTCAGGAATGTATCCAGCCCATTCAATGATTCCTGATCCATCTCATCAAATGTATGGATAACACGTTCAGATGCACTTCTAAGATCAGCGAGTAATTCCATGACGTCAGGTTCCCTTCCCATTATAACAGTATCGCTGATCTCGCCATGAAATTCCGGCCACATCGCAATATAATCAGAATGGATTTCAAGTATGCGTTTAATCAACTCAAGGATCTGTACCGGTGATCCCGAAACCATCACCTTTGTTCGAAATTCAGACCGGCATCGTTCATATTCCAGGACAGCATCAATGATCACTTCTCCGGTATGGAAGATAATTGAAAAGGAAGCAGGAAGAGGAACATCCAATGAAAGTACTTTTGCAGCCTCGTTCAGTCGCTCAAGTTTTTTGCCTTGAGTCTCGTATAGCTTTGAAACCACGGGTTTGGTTGTCAGGTACTTTTTGATCTCGAACAAGGCAGCCTCAAGGTTGTCCGGTAAATAATCCCCTTCAACGGCATTCAGCAAAAGGAGAGCTTCCTTTTCGGTCATCACTCTTCAATCCCCTTGTTCTTGCGCATTCGGATATTGAGGAATTCAACACCCAATGCATAAACCATGGCAAAATAAATGTACCCTTTCGGTAAGTGCTGACCAAATGCTTCAGCAACCAGAATAACTCCGATCGTAACGAGGAAGCCCAGAGCAATCATCTTGATCGTTGGACGGCTGTTGATAAAGTCTGATATCTGCCTTGCAAACAACAGCATGACGATCATGGAAATGATTACCGCCACATAAATGATCACCAAAGGATCGTGTCCTGTATCCTTTTCAAGTTGATTGGTCATACCAACGGCAGAAATAATGGAATCGAAGCTGAAAACCAGATCGATCATTATAATCTGCATGACGACAGCTCGCAGCGTTGCGTTCTTATCAGCCTTCACCTCTTCATGCCCTTTGATACTGTTATGCATTTCAACTGTACTCTTGTAGATGAGGAATAATCCACCCAACAACAGTACAAGGCTCTGTCCGGAGATCCCGACGCCCATAACGGTGAAGAACGGTTTTTCCATGCTCATGATCCAGGACACAAATCCAAGCAATACCAAACGTACCACGAGCGCCAGAAGTATACCGATATTTCTGGCCTTTCTTTTCTGTTCAGCCTTTAATTTATCGGTAACAATACTGATAAAAATAATATTATCGATCCCCAGAACGATCTCGAGCAAAGACAGGATCACCATGTACATTAAGCCGTCCCAGGTAGAAAGTATTGCAAAATCCATAAGGAAATAATTTATGCGAAATTAATCATTCGGTGAACATCTCGGCATTACTTATCGTAACGCTTTAAAGAAATTATCCAACTCCCTGTCATTTACCTCGCGGGGAGTAAAGATCTCCAATAAAACGGGTCGCCCGGAAGGATCAGCTACGTATAATTCAGTCAAAATATCATCCATGTTAGACCGGCTATCTGCTTTGATATAGCGCACATTGAATGCCTGACAAATTTTTTCAGCATTCTGCTCATGATACGCTTCAAAATATTCCTTTCCCTGCTTTGTTCCCGAAGGCCCCGGAATGATCCTGAAGATGCCTCCACCGTTGTTGTTAATAAGAATGATCCTGAGATTACTCGGAAGATATCTGTTCCAAAGTGCATTGCTATCGTAAAAGAACGATATATCACCGGTGATGAGCACATGGGCCTGATCGCCCGTCGATACTGCTGCTCCGACTGCAGTGCTGGTACTCCCATCGATCCCGCTGGTTCCTCTGTTCGACCAGTAACGCACTGTTCTGATCGGGTCAAAAAGCTGACAATACCTTATCACAGAGCTGTTCGACATGTGCAGATGAACGCCATTGGGCAAGGTACCCAGCACTGCTTCGAACACACTAATATCAGAGTGTTCAACGGTCTTAAAGAAATCAGGTAATTTATCTTTTGAGATCAGATCCTTCTGTCTCCATTTCGCACCGAAACTGTTCTGGTTTCGGTGAAAGTGTAATCCATTGAGTTCACGGAAGAAATCGGCTGCATCACATTGCCAGGAATGGGTCAAACTCTGGTATGTATCCATATATGGAAACTCATATCCCACTTTCCAATGTTCTACAGGCTTATTGTTTCGCAGGAACGCTTTGATCCTTTTTGAAACGATGGCTCCGCCAACCGTAATAAGAATATCCGGTGCAAACTCAGCCAACTCCTCCGGCGTGATCGAATTCAGCGCCCGATCAATGCAATGCACAAATCGGTCATGTTGCTGATTGGAAGTGTTTTCCACTAAAACGGCTACCGATGAATCATCTGAGAAAGCCGCCAGTTGATGTAACAGTGCATCATCCGGACGATGTTGACCTACGAGAATCAGCTTTTTCGTTCCGGAAAGCTGGCGTTCAAGTCTTTGTTTCTGTGTGTTACTCAATGTAAACCGGCCCCTCTCTGTAGAGATCCTTCTAACAGTCACGTCAATGAGCTCCTCCGTTCCGTAAAGCGGCTCTTTAAGTCCTATATTGATATGAAAGGGGCCTTTCCAGACACCATTTCCAAGATCAAAGGCCGTTGCGAGTTCACGATTGATATACCAAACACCATCCTCATCTGTCATTCGTTCTGAGAAATCGCAAGAATAACGCACATGCTTTCCGAAGATATCCCGTTGAACGATCGTCTGACCATCGCCCTGATCTACCCATTCGAATGGCCTATCAGCAGTAATCACAACCAGAGGGACACATTGATAATATGCTTCGCTTACCGCAGGGAAATAATTGACTGTTGCTGAACCACTTGTACAAAGGACCGCCACAGGCTCATTCAGTTGCTGGGCCATTCCCAGCGCAAAAAAACCTGCGGAACGTTCGTCGTGCACAACGTAACATTTTACTTCAGGATGTTCGTCGAACGCTATTACAAAAGGTGCATTTCGCGAACCCGGTGAGCAGACCACATGCTTCAGGCCATTCGCCACACACTGTCCCACAACCTGACGGACAATCTCTTTATCGCTTGTGATCCCCATAGAGCATTACGGTAGAATGACAAAGGTAACAAGAAGTTCGGGAGAATGTTCAATGAAGCAGAATTAGCGGGAAGCCAGCACCTGCATCAGTGTTTTTGCCTTGTTCTCGGTTTCTTCCCATTCCATCTCAGGAATCGAATCAGGCGTAAATCCTCCACCGACGAACAGATATGCTCTGTCATCCACGATTCTACTGCAACGCAGGTTAACAAACAGATCACAGGTATCCTCACCAATTTCTCCCAAAAACCCTGTATACAACTCTCTGTTATGCGATTCGAATTTCGAGATGAGTCTAAGGGCATCCGTTCTCGGGAAACCACTTACTGCGGGAGTTGGATGGATCGCACTCGCCAGAGCTCCATATTGACCTTCAAATTGAAAAGAGACATCTGTCCTTAAATGCCTTACAGGTCCTGCAACCACATCCCTCACTTCTGAACAAACAATGTCGTCACATTGACTCTCTGCCAAAACAGATACAATGTCATCCGTGACCAACTGTTGCTCCACACGCTCTTTCTGGGTCCATTTACTTCCTGAAACATCAGGGATCGTTCCTGCCAGCGACACTGTACTGCATGATGAACTTTCGCATTTTAAAAGTGATTCAGGTGTTGCGCCGATCCAGGTGCCGAAAGAGGAACTCTTCAAAAGATAAATGAAGGAGGTCGGATAAGTATCACATAGTTTGACAAACACATCTCTAAGATCCTCCAATTCAATGGAGACAGCTTTTACCCTCGAAAAAACTGCTTTTCCTAAATGACCCGAGCGCAATTCACCCAAAAACGCTTCTGCAATTAACAGATAATCCTCTTTACTGATCACTTTTGGTTGTGCAAGAAAAAGACTCTGATCTGTTGAATACATCTTATTTTCATTCAGGTAGAAAAGGTCTTTACCCGGAAATGGAGAAATGATGAACCCTGCAGGAACGATTTCATCAGATACTTTTTCAAACACCCCATTCCTCTGAACGACGGGCTTCCCGGGGATGCGATATGTGATCTGATCCTTCAACTATTTGGGAATAACCATAATGGTGAGCCTTCCTGTACAAACGAGTTTTCCTGTAGTGTTATCATAGATATCCACCTGCCACAAGTGGGTTCTTTTCCCGGCATGGACGATCTTACCCACCGCTCGCACACTACCGCTTTTTACACTACCGACGTGATTCGCATTCACTTCAAGTCCGACCGGAAATTCCTTTTCAAGATCCAGCAACAAAGTAGACCCCATGGAACCAATGCTTTCGATCAGTGCAGCGCTGGCTCCACCATGAAGCAATCCCATAGGTTGATGCGTACGATGATCTACCGGCATGGTGGAAACGATATAATCATCCCCGATCTCCACACATTCGATCCCCAATTGCTCCATTAGCGTATTCCTATTGAAGCGGTTGATCGTTTCCAGACTGACAGACTTAAACTTCATGAGCGCTAAATTAATGAATTCGGCGCCGAAGTGGAAACGAAGGGGATTTACTACATTTGAACCATGATCGAGCAGGATAAGAACTTAAAACCATTCAATACCTTCGGGATCAGCGTAAAAGCGGACCATTTTGCCTGCTTTTCGTCCACTGAAGAATTAAAAACACTCCTAACCGAATTCAAGGATAAGCCACTATTGATATTGGGAGGAGGATCCAACGTACTCTTCACACAAGATTTTCACGGCATAGTGTTGCGCAATGAGATCAGGGGATTTGAGGTACCGGAAGAAACGGATGACCATGTGATCGTGAAAGCCGGTGCCGGTGAAGTATGGCATGAGTTCGTGATGCGTTGCATTGAAAAAGGCTTTACCGGTATTGAAAACCTCAGTCTGATCCCCGGAAGCGTTGGCGCCAGTCCGATGCAGAACATCGGTGCTTATGGTGTAGAGATCAAGGATGTCTTCGATCATTTGGAGGCCTACCATATTCCGACAGGAGAGGTTCATACCTTTCGCAAAGAGGACTGCGCGTTCGGATACCGGGAGAGTGTTTTCAAGAACAAGGTGAAGGGTCAGTACGTGATCCTGTCTGTTGCTTTCCGACTATCTAAAAAGCCTTCCATCAACAAAAGCTACGGTGCAATCGAAAGTGAGCTGGAAAAAATGGGGGTCACTGAACCCACTATCCGCGACATCAGTAATGCGGTCATTGCCATTCGATCGAGTAAACTTCCGGATCCAAAGGTTATTGGTAATGCCGGAAGCTTCTTTAAAAATCCCGTTGTTGAGGCTGAAGTTGCTGAACGAATTCTGAATAATTATCCGGAGGCACCTGTATACCCTGCTGAAAACGGGAAGAAGAAATTAGCGGCAGGATGGCTGATCGAAAAAGCAGGATGGAAAGGCAAGACACTGGATAATTACGGTGTTCACAAACTCCAGGCCCTCGTACTGGTCAATTACGGCGGTGCTACCGGAAAGCAGGTGTATGACCTATCAACCGAGATCATCCGAGACATTGAAACAAAGTTCGGTGTTACCCTGGAACGTGAGGTAAACATTTTATAATCCCCACATCTTGGAAACGATCCTGTCACAGATAACTTCCTACGAAGTTAAGGAACTTCGATCCATTAGCGTTCAAACATTCACCGATACCTACGGCTCATTCAATACTGAAGAGGACATGCGGCTTTACGTTGAGCAGGATCTGAGTATTGATCAACTCACTGCTGAATTGAATGATCAGTTGAATCTTTTTTACCTGTTGAAGACAGAAGAATCTCCGTTAGGATTTCTTAAACTCAGATTCGAAGGCACTGAATACGCTGATGAAAGTCTGAAAGGAATGGAGATCCAGCGCTTTTATGTTCTTAAGTCTCATCAGGGAAAGCAATATGGTCGGCTTTTACTGGATTTCGCTCTTGAAAAAGCGCGACGTGAAAAATGCACATACATCTGGCTGGCCGTGTGGGAACACAATACAGCCGCACGAAAATTTTACGAAAAAACGGGATTCTCAGAGATCGGTGAAACAGCATTCAAATTGGGAGAAGATCTCCAACGGGACTTAGTACTATTCAGAAAGATCTGATCACCAGGAATCTTCGGTACCATCCTCCTTATTCGCATGATCAATGAGTTTCTGCCAATTATACCCCCCTTCATCGGTATCAAAAAGGATCTCCTTGTATTCCTCCTTGCTCAATTCGTAGCGCTCTACTTCTTCACCGGTGTATTCCTCTATATCAGCAAGTAGTCTTCGTTCATCCGGGCTACAAAAGGACAAGGCCTGTCCACGCTTGTTTCCACGACCGGTGCGCCCGCAACGGTGCACATAATTCTCCGGATTTTCGGGCAGATCATAGTTGATCACATAATCCATTGTCGGGATATCAATTCCCCTGCAGGCCACATCTGTTGTGATCAGCACTGTGTTCTCTCCATCCCTGAAGCGATCAAGGATCTGGAAACGTTCCTGCTGGGAGATCCCTCCATGAAGTGCCTCGGTTTTCAATCCAACACGCTCCATCGCAGCAACAATACGCTCTACCCTTACCTTAGTTCGCACGAAGACAATGAACTTCTTGTCCTCATATTCCTTCAGAATATTCTCCAGGAAATAGCGCTTATCGTCCATTTCTACAAAGGCCACCGCATGATCAATGTTCTTTGCCACCGGATTCTTCGGTGAGATCTGAATGCGGATCGCATCGCGCACCAGCTCATACGCCAGGGTTTTGATCTTTCGGTTGATCGTTGCCGTAAAGAAAAGGGTTTGACGTTTTTTAGGGATATGTCGAAGCACATCCTTGATATCCTTATTGAATCCAAGGTCCAGCATGAGGTCAGCTTCATCAAGCACCAGAAATTCCAGTCCACTCACATCAATATAGCCTTGCGCAATGAGGTCGAACATTCTTCCCGGTGTAGTAACGAGGATATCCACTCCATTTCTGAATGTGCGGATCTGCTGCTCCTGCTCCACTCCGCCAAATAAGCCATAAGCGCGCAGGGTAGTTCGTTTTCCGATTTCATTAAAGACTCCGGCGATCTGCTTCGCAAGCTCACGCGTTGGTACCATCACTAGACATCGTATCCCCTTGTAATTCTTCCGCTTCCGTCGCTCCAGCGTATCCAGCACCGGAATTGCGAAAGCCGCCGTCTTTCCTGTACCGGTCTGGGCCACTGCCATGACATCCTCTCCTTCCAGGATCGGCTTGATCGCCTTGAACTGAATATCAGTCGGCTTTTTGAATTCCAACACATCCAGTTGGGACTTGATCAGCGGTGATATGGGATAATCTGCGAATTTCATTGCACGGGATCTGCATAAAAAAGGGCGGAAAAGATCCGCCCCGAAATAGTATTGTTCTCTGATCAGTCCTGACTTGGAACGAGTATACGTCCGCAATGCTCGCACACGATCACTTTCTTCTTGGCCTGGATATCCAGCTGACGCTGAGGCGGGATCTTGTTAAAACACCCTCCACAAGAGTCACGCTCGATCTGAACCACAGCCAAACCGTTCTTTGCGTTTCCTCTCAAACGAACATACGCTGAAAGCAGACGTGCATCGATCTTTTTCTTGGCATCATCTGATGACTTTACCAACTGATCTTCGTCCTTCTGAGTTTCAGCAACGATCTCATCGAGTTCGCCCTTCTTTGTTTTAAGGTCAGTAGCACGGAACTCATAGCGCTCCTTTGCTTCAGCAAGAACTTCTCTCTTGTTATCGATCTTCAGTTTTGCTTCCTTCGACTTCTTCTCATGCAATTTGATCTCGAGTTCCTGAAATTCGATCTCTTTAGCAAGTGATTCGAACTCACGATTGTTGCGCACGTTATTCTGCTGCTCCTTGTACTTAGCGATCGCAGTTTCTGCTTCTTTAGTAGCATTCTTACGGTCAGAGATCTCTGTTTCCAGTTCCTTCGCCTCTTCCTCGATCTTTGCTATCCTTGTTTCCAGTCCCTGAAGCTCGTCTTCAAGATCCTGTACTTCAAGCGGCAATTCACCGCGGATGGTACGTATACGATCGATCTCCGAGTCTATTTTTTGCAATTCATAAAGTGCATCCAGTTTTTCTGCTACTGTAGCCTCTGATTTCGTTGCAGCTCCTGCCATGTGCTAAAAGTAATTTATAGGATTTGTATTTGTTTCCGTCAAACGGACTGCAAATGTAGTAAAATTTTTCTTTAAAAAATCAGCCAGCAGATTAACGGTATATTGCTCGCTCTCATAATGCCCGATATCGGCGATCACGATCCTGTTTTCCGCATCGAAGAATTCGTGGTATTTAAAGTCTCCGGTAACGAATATATCAGCTCCTGCACGGATAGCATCCTGCAACAGGAAACTCCCGGAACCACCACAATAGGCCACCTTTCTCACTTTCTTACCTAGCAATGAAGTGTGGCGGATACAACCTGCATTAAAGGTCTTTTTCAAAGTGGTCAGAAATTCCGGCTCTGATATGTCATGTTCCAGTTCCCCGATCATTCCGCTACCTTCCGTCTGATTGACATTTTTTAACGGAATAATGTCATGAGCGACCTCCTCGTAAGGATGATGTTTCCACATGGCCTTCAAGACTGCGCCTAGCACATGGTCACTCACGAGAAATTCGACTCTCAATTCAGACACCGTGCTTCTTTCGTTCAGATTTCCTTCGAACGGATTCGCCGTTCCAACCGGTTTGAAAGAACCTGTTCCGGTCGATGCAAAGCTGCATTCCTCATAATTCCCGATCTTTCCGGCACCTGCCTCGAACAAGGCATTCGCCAATGCCTCCGCATGATCTGCAGGCACATAAACGATCAGTTTGCTCAGCACATTTTCCTTCGGCCGCAGGACTTTCAGGTTCTTGAGCCCTAATCGTTCCCCTATTTCACGGTTCACGCCGCCATCATAATTGTCCAGGTTAGTATGCATCGCACAAATTGCTACACCATGACGGATCGCATCGATCACCGTGCGCTCCACATAATTGGATCCGGTCAACTTTTTCAGTCCCTTGAACACAACAGGATGATGTGAAACGATCAGGTTACAGCCCTTCGATACAGCCTCTGCTACCACTTCCGGCGTACAGTCGAGCGAAACCAAAACACCGGTCACGTCCGCAGAGCGGTCACCCGTTAGTAAGCCCGAATTATCGTATGATTCCTGCATGGAGCGCGGAGCCATTCGTTCCAGCGCATCAATTACATTTCCGATGTTCATCCTTAAATATTTCTGATCAATCCCACTGAGAAACCGTAAGCTCTTGCCTTATGGATATAAGAAGAAGTCTCCATGTACGTGGACGTTAACTGGATCCGTGCTTCCGGCATCAGGATCAATCCCCAACCATTGTCAAAGTTCATAGTTAGTCCAACATTGAATACAGCACTCAGCGCAAAACTGTTATATCCGTTGCGTGCCTTGATGGTTTCTGTTCCCTTTGAGTCGGTAGTGGTTTCCCACTGCTGCTCCTGCCTGTATCCGTTGAACATTTGAGGAACAAGGCCTATGCCCGCATTCCACAGAAAGTTCTTCCCGTAACAGAAGTTAATGCGCAGCGGCATAGAGATGTAATTATAATAGGTCTGGTATGCAAACATCGTATCTGCACCTTCATACAGATAGCTTTCCCCATTCCTGTAAAATGAAATCCCTCCGTCCCAGTAAATGAATTTATTCACCCTATTCCTGAACCCTAATCCGTAAGACCACACCGTCAGCGATGTTTCATCAGCCCTGGTACCCAGAGGTTCAGCATACAGGCCTTCATTTTCAGTCAGAACCCTTGAGGTACTGGACCAGTTCGCCAAAGCATAAATGGATGTCCTGCCTTCAATTTCCACGGCCTTCTTCTTCTGCCGAGGCTTTTCTTCCTTAACTTCTTCTTTGGTAGGCTCATCACCACCCACAAGCACCTGGGCAAAGGAAACTGTTGATAAAAACAGTGAGAGGAATACTGCAATAATTCGCACCATAAATTGTTACATTTACCTGCCTTAACGGCAATCATTACAAATATCGCAAATCGATACGCATTGAACCATGGAAAAAAAGGAAAAGACTCAAAAAAATAAGAAAAGCCTCCTCAGACGTATTCTAAAATGGACAGGAATCACCTTTTTGATGCTGATCATCGCACTCATTCTCATCCCGATCTTCTTTAAGGATCAGATCAAGGACCTGGTGATCGAAGAAGTGAACAAAAACCTGAATGCAGAGCTTTCACTTGGCGATTTTGACCTTACTTTCCTGAGTACTTTCCCGAATATGACCGTGGAGCTGAACGACACCAAACTCAAGGGGATCAATGAATTCAAGGATGTTGAACTCATGAACGTTAAACAGTTCGTTGCCCATGTCGACTTCTGGAGTGTGATCGGAGGAGAACAAGTGGAGATCGATGAGATCCACCTGAAGGAACCGAGTTTTGACGTAAGGGTCATGAACAACGGGCTGGCGAATTACGACATCGTCAAGCCGGATTCACTGAAGACACCGGAAGAAGCGGCTGAACCTTCCAACTTTAAATTATCGCTGAAGGAATACAGCATCACAGGTGCGAACCTCAACTATGACGATGAACCGGGTGAAATGGCCGTGAACATCAAGAACCTGAATCACACCGGAACGGGAGACCTTACGGCAGATGTAGTAGACTTCGAAACCACGACTACCATGGATAAGATCACCTTCGAAATGGACGGGATCAACTACCTGACAGACGTCAAGACGGATGTGGTGATGAATATCCTGATGGAGTTCACCGATAAAACGTCCAAATTCACCCTGAAGGACAACCAGTTCAAACTGAACACCCTCACCTTCTCATTGGATGGATTCTACGAAATGCTGGAAGGTTATGACAACATGGACCTGAAGATGGATGCATCAAAAGCTACCTTCAAGGAATTCCTTTCACTCGTTCCGGCATTCTACCGCACAGGCTATGAAAGCATGGTGAGTAACGGTAATCTGGCCATGGGCGGAAAGGTAAAGGGACGCATGGACGAAAAGAGTCTGCCGGGATGGGATTTCTTCCTGAAGATCGATAAAGGAACCGTTAAGTACCCTGATCTACCGGGCTCGATCAACAATATTTTCGTGGATGCTTCTTCGAAATTTACCGGCGGTGAAGATCTGGATAAAATGACGCTGGACGTGAAGAAATTTACGGCAGGTTTTGGCGGGAACTCCATCAATGCCGATCTGAAGATGCGCAATCCGATGACCGATCCGTTGGTGATCTCGAACATCCTCGCCAAACTGGATCTTTCAACCTTGAAGAACTACATCCCAATGGCAGAGGGCGAATCCTATAACGGAAAGCTGGATGCGGATGTCCACCTGAACGGACGTATGAGCGCGATCGACAATGAGCAGTACGAGAAGTTCAAGGCGGACGGTACTTTGACCCTGATGAACATGCTGTACAAATCAAAGGATCTGTCAAACGATGTGAGCATCAGCGAAATGGTCTTCCGTTTCAGTCCGATGAACCTTTCCCTGGAGAAACTCAATGCCAAGACCGGCCGCTCCGACTTCATGATGAACGGTACCATCGACAACTACCTGGGCTACGTATTCAGAGACGAATTGCTCCAAGGGAACTTCAACTTCTCGAGCAACAACCTGGATCTGGATGAGCTCATGAACATCGTTCCGGCCTCTGAAACTGCAGCCGCAGAGCCTGCAGCAACGGAAGCACCATCGGGAGAATCCTCAGAACCGGTGCTCATTCCAAATAACGTGGACTTCACCCTGAAAACGCTGATTGGGAACATGAAGTACAACGGCATTGAAGTGAAGAACATTTCCGGTAACGTGAAGATGAAGGAAGAAGAGGCTACGCTGGAAGGTCTGACCATGAATGCGTTGGGTGGTTCTGTGGGACTGCGTGGAAGCTATGACACACGCGATCACGCGAAGCCAAAAGTGGATTTTGCTTACACACTGAAGGAGATCGATATCCAGCAGTTGGCCAAGAACTTCCTGACAGTCGACAAATTGGCTCCCATCGCGAAATACGCGAAAGGAAAGATCAGTTCATCCTTCGAGATGAAGTCATCACTGACAGCCGCTTTGGAACCGATCTACAGCTCCCTCAACGGATCGGGAGATCTTTCAACGACATCGCTGACCATCTCAGGGTTCAAACCGATGCAGAAAATGGCAGATGTACTGCAAATGAGCAAACTGTCAACACAGACCATCAAAGACCTCAAGGCGAAATTCGCGTTCGCAGACGGAAAAGTGAGTGTAAAGCCGTTTGATGTGAACTTAGGCAAGATCAAAACGAACGTTTCCGGTTCCACATCCTTTGAGCAGGATCTCGACTACGATCTGAAGATGATGATCCCGAAAGAAGAATTACCACAATCGGTGATCAAGCAGGCGGAACAGGCAATAGCGAAGGTGAACAGCTTAGCACCGAAGCTCAATCTGAACACGATCCCGGATTTCATTCCAGTGAAAGTAGATGTTTTGGGTACCATAAAAGATCCGAAGATTCAGGCCAACCTGAAGGATGCCCTTCTCGCGGCTACAGGTAACCTGAAGGAGAACATCATCGATAATGCGAAGGAAATAATCAAGGACACCATCAAGCAGGTGATCGATGACAAGATCGACGATGCTAAGGCAGAACTCGAAAAGCGCAAGCAAGAGCTCCTGGCAGAGGCTCAAAAACAGGCTGACAAAGCAAAAGCTGAAGCGAAGAAAGCAGCAGATAAGTTGCGTGCTGAAGCGAAAAAGCAGGCAGATCAGTTGATGGCGGAAGCCGGTTCTAACCCATTGAAGCAAGCAGCAGCGAAAAAGGCAGGCGACAAGCTGATCAAGGAGGCGGAAGAGAAAGCCGTGAAGATCGAGCAGGAAGGCAACAAGAAGGCCGATGCGATCATGGCGGAAGCGCGGGAGAAGGCGGATAAGCTAAAGTGATCTTAGTGCAGAGTGCTTAGTGCAAAGTGCAGAGTGCTTAGTGCTTAGTGCAAAGTGCTTAGTGCAGAGTGCTTAGTGCAAAGTGCAAAGTGCATAATGCGGAGTGCTTGGTGAATCGATTCCGGATTTAAGGCTAACTGCGCAGATATCATTTCCGTTCGCTTTTACCCCTCGGCGCAACCTTTGCGCCTGCGCCAACGCTGAGTCCTTCGCCATAGGCTTCGGCCGCCGTTGAAAGCTTTAGCGCAAGCGTTTTGCGTTTAAAAACTAGAATCTGGATCTCCGGCGAATTTCGCAGATCACGCGGATATCATTTTTAGTCCCTGTCTTTACTTTGCGCAACCTTTGCGTCTTTGAGTCGAATAGAAGAACATGGAATTGTTAAAAACTCATAGATACCCTACTGTGCTGCTTGCCTATTACTGGCGAATCAGCCATATTCCCACATAACTCATTCATAATTCGTCATTGATCAGTGTGTTCTCGTCATCGTCTCCGGAACACAGATAATAAAGTCCGCCCTGCCCTTGCTTTCTGCGTCCAATTTGTTGATATCGCTCTGCGTAACAGTTGAGATGGTCATAACCGTTGAATTCGGCTGTTTCTCCTTCAAATACCACATGATCCCCTGATGAAAATCTGAATGAAAGGCTCCCACATAGTGGATCACCACTTCTCCTTGATTTTTATTCTTCATCATGAAATGCGCCATCGTAGCATCCTTGATCGCCTGCGCCAAAAGCATGTTCATTCCCCCACCGTGCATTTCACCAGTCAGGAAAACCTGATACTGTGAAAGTGTTGTATCGACTTTGAAATCCAACGGCGCCATATATGATTTTTCGGTCGCAGAAAGGGTATCCAATGCCGCTCTTCCTTTTTTATACAATAGTGACGCATATTTACGCGGAATGTTGGCAGCCACACAATACAAATGATTGTTTTTCGCAAACTGGATCAGGGGCTGGTAATCCGTCTTATGGTTAGGCCACAAACGCATGGTGTCCTTGAAAGCCTTTTCATCGAACTTACCCACCAGATAATCATTGAGCAAGAGCTGCTGATCCTGTTCCAGCTGTTCGAAACTGAGCTTCAACTTATTACCGTGAACGGCATGAAGATCATCGGTGAGTTCATACTGCAACCAGTGTACGATCGGATTATCATGGTATTCACCGAAAAGGATGTACTCATTCTCCAGCGCCGCCTTTTTCATTTTTTTGTAAGATACCTTCTTTCCTTTCGCATTGTAAATGACGAATGCCTTTTCATTTTGAGCAAGTACACTGTTTCCTAGAAGGAAGATCAAGGTGATGATGCCGGTTGCGATGGTTCTCATGGGTCAAGTATTGGTGACGTGCAATTATAGGAAAACTTAGGCAGATAAGTCCTAACTTTGTGGCGCATGAAGCAAAAACTCAGTATACCCGCTCCTGTCTCCCGATTACTCTGGAGATTGAGTATTGTGCTGGCTTTGCTGACAGTGATCCGCATACTCTTTTTCGCCTTCAATCGTTCAAGCTTTCAGCATGCGAGTGCGTATGATCTTCTTGTAGGCTTCTGGTTCGATATCATCACGGTTTCCCTCTTCTTTTTCCCATTCATTCTACTGAGCCTGATCCCCGGAAGAAATAAGGTAGCCGTCTGGCGCGACAGGATCGCGAACTTCTATTATCATATTGCGTCCATCCTGCTCTACGCACTGAATTTGATGGATATCGAGTACTTCAAATACACCTCCAAGCGATCCACATTCGATCTTTTCACGATCCTGGGTGCAGGAAGCGATTTCAAACAATTGGTATTCTCCTTTATCACCGATTTCTGGGTTCTAATTCTCATCTTCATCGGTGTACTTATCGTCCATTTTCAACTGCATCACTATACCCTTCGTCAGCACAAACGGGAAAACGAATATGCCCGCTGGAAACCGGTTTTACTTTCCTACCTCATCCTGATCCCTTGCTTTGTAGTACTGGGAAGAGGCGGATTCCAGCTCAAACCGGTGGGGATCATCGAAGCTGCACAGTATTCCAGTCCAGAGAATTCAGCACTGATACTCAATACGGGATTCACCATGCTGAAATCGTATGGAAAAGAACGCCTTGAACTGAAGCAGTATTTTAACGAAGAGCAGGAACGAAGGATCTTTGATCCCATTCAACACAGCACAGCAAGAAAGATCCTTCCGGACGGAACCAACCTGGTTGTGATCATTCTGGAAAGTTTTGGAAATGAATTCATTGGAGCCTGCGGAGCCGACGAAAGTTACACTCCCTTCCTCGATTCGCTGATCAATGAATCACTGTTCTTTGAATACGCCTACGCTAACGGAAAAAAATCGATCGAAGCGGTTCCCGCGATCGTTGCAGCGGTCCCCAGTCTGATGGATAATCCCTACATCTCATCGCCTTACGCAAACAACAAGATCGAATCGCTTGCTTCCATCCTGAAAAAACATGGCTATTCCACGGCTTTTTACCACGGTGCGACGAACGGTTCCATGCGTTTTGACAGTTTTGCGGCACAAGCAGGCTATGACAAGTATTACGGTCGCTTCGAATACAAAAACGATGCGCATTTTGATCGTACATGGGGAATCCTGGACGAGTACTTTAACCCATGGTCGGCTCGTAAAATGAGCGAGCTGAAACAGCCTTTCCACGGAACGCTTTTTACGCTTTCATCGCATCATCCATACTACGTTCCGCCTCACATGAATGGAAGAGTAAAGCATGGTCCGCAGCAGATTTGCGCCTCTATCAGTTACGGCGACATCTCCTTACGCAGATTCTTCGAGGAAGCCAGAAAACAACCTTGGTACAACAATACCCTGTTCGTATTGTGTGCAGACCATACACCTTCTACGTCCACACCGCATTTCAACGAGCGTCACATGATGTACCGCGTTCCGATCCTCTTTTACCATCCTGGGGGAAAACTGGGAAAAAAGAAAGAAAAAATGGTCTTCCAGCATTTGGATATCATGCCTACGGCACTTGAGCTCCTCAACATCGAAGAAAAGATCTATTCCTTCGGAAAATCCTACTTTGACAAGGGCCCGCGGGAGGCAATCGCCTACCTCGAAGGCACGCATTATTACTTCAGGGACAAGTACATGCTCACCTTCACGGACGACAAGGCACGAAACTTGTTAGAGATCAGCACGCAAAAAAAGTCTCCGGTGGATTCTATGAAATATCAGAGACAAACCGTACATTTGTATGAAACGCGTCTGAAAGGCATCATTCAGCGGTACAACCGAGACTTGATGCGGAATCAAACAACAACGCAATGAAACAACATATTCGCTTTATCATCAATCCTATTTCAGGAGTCGGCCGCAAGGGTGAACTCCCGGGGCTGATCGAGCAGTATCTGGATCATGCTCGTTTTGATTACGACATAGTGTACACCGAATACCGTAAGCACGCCAAGCTGATCGCGACTGAAGCATCTGACGAAGGCGTTGACATCGTTTGTGCGGTTGGAGGTGACGGTTCAGTTCACGAAGTTGGAACTGCACTGATCGGACGTCAGACTAAACTGGCGATCATTCCTACGGGTTCCGGTAACGGTCTTGCAAGACACCTTGGCATTCCGGTAAATATCCAGCATGCGATCGAATGCATCAACAGCAGTGATTTCATCAAGATGGACACCGTGATGGTAAATGACAAGCCTTTCCTTGGTATTGGAGGATATGGACTTGATGCCGTGATCGCAAAGAAATTCGATGAATACCACAAGCGCGGTTTCTGGTCTTACGTGAAGCTGGTTTGCCGCGAGTTCTGGAAATACAACCCTGTCAACATATCGATCGACATGAACGGTGAGGTGAAGCAGATGCCTGTTGTGTTGTGTACGATTGCCAACTCTTCTGAGTTCGGAAATGGATTTGTGGTTTCTCCAAAATCCGATGTGACCGACGGAAAGCTTGAAATGGTGATCCTGAAGCCTTTCCGCTTCTGGTCATTACCGAGTCTGGCGTACAGATTCTTCAGAAAGACCTCCCATAAGTCTAAATTTACTGAGGTGATCTCTTTCCAGAAGGCAAAGATCCGCATTCCTCACAAACTCGCTCATTACGATGGTGAACCGTTCGATGTGCGTCAGGAACTGAACGTTCGCGTTGTTCCACAGAGTTTGAATATTCTAGTTGGAAAAAAATAAGCATGTCCTTTATTGACACCGATATTACGGTCATCATTCCGATGCTCGATAAACTGTCTCCTGACGCGAAACCATTGTGGGGCTCTATGTCCGCACAGCGCATGGTTGAGCACCTGACAGATACCATTAAAATTGCTTCCGGAAAAGTCTCTTTCCCTTTGGAAATCGCTGAGGACAGGATCGAACGTATGCAAGCTTTTCTGGATTCCGAAAAACCGATGGCTCCGAATATTGAAGTGTCCTTTGCAGGTAAGGATGTGCCACTAAGAAATGAAGAGATCGAACTGGCAATCGATGAATTCCTGCTGGAATGGATCGATTTTGAGAACCGCTTCGAAGAAGAACCCGGATTGAGGATCTCACACCCTTACTACGGTCCGCTGAACTATGAGCAGTGGTTAAAACTGCACGCCAAGCACCTCACGCACCACTTCAAGCAGTTCGGTTTGATCGAATAAAAAAAGAGGCTTTCGCCTCTCTTCTGTTACTGGTTTATTATTCCTTGGTTGCTTCCTTTTTAAGCTGTCTGGTTCGTACTACCTCACGAACATAAGGCTTTGCCTTGAAATCGCCCTTTGCAGGTTCACCTCCCTTGACCTCAAGCCGCTTACTGGAGATCTCTTTTTTACCGAATGTTGTTCCCGTCTGAACCTGGGATTGTCCGAACAGCGCAGGTGCGATACAAATAAAAAGTCCTGTTAATAAAATCTGAAATTCCGTTTTCATGATGGCTATGGTTTAATTATTCCTGACGTATTTTTACAAACAACATGCCAATAGCAAGATGCACCCTTTGATATTGCCTTTATTCCCCGCTTTTGTACTCGGAACCATCAACTGGATCTATTGGAGAAAGCGGGGTTACAGTAACTCTGGCGCCATAGTTATGAGCTATATCGTGTTTTATGCTATTTCCTATATGCTCATGAAATTTTTTCTTTAGAATTTGATACTTTCGTAATACCCCGCATGAAAAGCCTGCAATTGCATATCGACTCAGTTAAAGCCGTAATAACGGAACTAAAAACGGGTAAGTATGTGATCTATTTCATTCCCGGAATTGTAGCCGCTCTTCTTTTCGGTTCGATCTTCTCCATCACCAACAAAACCGAAAATCTCTTCGATTTCGTGGAACATATTCCACTCATTGGGGGATTTTTATCTACCGGTGTAGAAAAAACCTTTGGTTTGTTCTACTTCATCATCCTGCAGATCTATGTGTTCTTCGTGCTTACACTCCTTTCACCTTTCAATACCCTGCTTTCCGAAGCAGTTGATAGCAATTTGACCGGAAAAAAGTATCCGTTCAACATCATTGAAGTGCTATCCGATCTGGCCAGAATGATATTTATAGTTCTCGTTTCCCTTATCCTTGAATTCTTTTTAATGGGGGCCTACTGGATCCTATCCTGGATCTTAGGACTTGGATTCCTTGATACTATAGTCTACACGGTGGTATCTGCATTCTTCTTCGGATTATCCTTTTATGATTATAGCCTGGAACGATATCGGCAAGGTGTATTCAGCACTTTCGGCTACGCCTTTTCCAACATTCTAACGGTAACAATAACCGGATTGATCTTTACTTTCATCTTTGCGATACCTTTCATAGGTATTCCTTTGTCACCTGTTCTGGCAACGATGATCGCTACAATAGTTTATATTAAAAAAATGTCCGTCTGACCTATGATCGGCCTCAAAGACACTTTCCCAATCAGTTCATTCGAAGACTGGTTGACCCTACTCAAAAAAGACCTTAAATCAGAAGATCTCCACGAGTTGCACTTTCATGATGAGATCGAAGAACTCGATTATGCTGCCTACAACCACAGGGATAACAGTACTGTGAATCCAACCGTTCCCGGTAATTTTCCGTATTCCCGAGGTCTGAAACTAACGGACAACAGCTGGAAAAATGCTCACCGGATCATAGTTGACGACGAAAAAGCAGCGAATGAAAAAGCACTTGATGTACTCATGAAAGGTGCCGACGCCCTCATTTTCGAACTACAGGGTGACTACGATCTGGATAAGCTCCTGAACGGAATAGGCCTTGAGTATATACATACTACTTTTGTTGTCGGAAATGTCCGGCAAATTCAACACGTATTGAACGGTCCCGCTAAAAAAGCTCCCCATAATGTTTCCATTTTCGCAGATCCATTGGAGATCAAAGGACTATTTGACGGAGAGATCATCGAACAACTTCGCAACCAACAGCTGCCAGTCTTCTTTGCCAACGGATACAGAATTCAGCAATGCGGTGCAAACATTGCACAGGAGATCGCTTTTGTGCTTTCAGTCGCCAACGAATCTATGTATCAGCTGATCCGTTCCGGTTTAACTCCCGATCAGGCTGCTGCTTGCGTTCATTTCCATATCGGAATCGGTTCGAATTATTTCATGGAAATAGCCAAGGTCAGGGCTCTTCGTTCACTTTGGGCTACGATCCTTAAGGAATATGAACCTGAGCATAATTGCAGCTACAATACGCGAATCACAGCTTCTGTTGGAACGATGAACAAATCTGCAAAGGATCCCCACACGAACCTGTTAAGACAGACTACTGAAGCAATGGCTGCGGTGCTTGGGGGTGTTGAACAATTGAATGTTGAGGCACATGATTCTGCCACTGTGAACGGCAGTTCATCTCTTGCAGAGCGAATGGCACTGAATATCCCACTGATCCTGAAGGAGGAAAGTTTCATGGATAAGGTTATTGACCCAGCAGGAGGAAGCTACAGTGTGGAAGAATTAACCGCCAAAGTTACCGAAGCTGCCTGGACTGCTTTTATTGAAATGGATGCTCAGGGAGGAATCATGAAAGATCAGGCAAGATCTTCCTTCCTGGAAAAAGTCAGGGCGACGGGGCAAAAGCGATTAGCCGCTCTCAGAGAAGGAAAACGTGTTCTTATTGGGGTAAACAAATTTCCAAATCCCAACCCGGAATCGAATTCATTCAAGCCTGAAACAAATTATCTGGGAATCCCGGAGATCATTTTTGAACGCGATATCTGAGCCTATGGAACGTATTGATTTCAGTAAAGTAAAGCCTATCGGGACAGTTGAACAGGTTTCTTCCTCTCCGGAAAATAATTTTGAAACCGCCGAAAAGATCGTTCTGCAGAATTTCTATGGACCTGCTGATGTTCAACATTCGGAACACATCGGATACGTTTCAGGGATCACACCCTTTCTGAGAGGTCCTTATTCCTCGATGTATGCCATCCGACCTTGGACAATTCGACAGTATGCCGGATTCTCAACAGCGGAAGAATCCAATGCATTTTACAGAAGGAACTTGGCTGCAGGGCAGAAAGGACTATCAGTAGCCTTCGACCTTGCGACGCACCGCGGTTATGACTCTGATCATGAACGCGTAGTGGGTGACGTTGGTAAGGCCGGAGTGGCTATCGATTCCATACTCGACATGAAGATCCTTTTCGACGGGATCCCACTCGAACAGATGTCTGTTTCAATGACTATGAACGGAGCCGTAATTCCGATCATGGCATTTTATATTGTGGCAGCGGAAGAACAGGGCGTTGCCCAAGAGAAACTTTCGGGAACCATCCAGAATGATATCCTTAAGGAGTTCATGGTGAGAAATACTTACATCTACCCTCCTGCTCCATCGATGAGGATCATCACCGACATCTTCGAGTATACCTCCAAACACATGCCTCTCTTCAATTCTATCTCCATTTCAGGCTATCACATGCAAGAGGCAGGTGCAACCGCCGCGATCGAATTGGCTTACACCCTGGCAGACGGACTGGAATACCTTAGAGCAGGAATCAAGGCTGGATTAAAGATTGATGAATTTGCACCGCGACTGAGCTTTTTCTGGGCCATTGGAATGAATCACCATATGGAGATTGCAAAAATGCGGGCAGGACGACTCATCTGGTCGAAACTCGTAAAACAGTTCGATCCGAAAAGTGATAAATCACTTGCGCTCCGCACCCATTGTCAGACTTCCGGATGGAGTCTCACCGAACAGGATCCATTCAATAATGTTGCACGAACATGCATTGAAGCACTTGGTGCCGCGTTGGGTGGTACACAGTCTTTACACACAAATGCACTTGATGAAGCCATCGCCTTACCAACCGATTTCTCCGCACGCATCGCCCGAAATACGCAGATCTATATTCAGGAGGAAACAGGGATCACTAAGTTCATAGATCCCCTTGGCGGAAGCTACTACATTGAAAAGCTGACGGAACAGATCGCGGAAGAGGCTTGGAAGCTGATTCAGGAAGTTGAAGAACTGGGTGGAATGGCCAAGGCAATCGAAACAGGACTTCCTAAAATGCGCATTGAGGAAGCAGCTGCCCGTAAACAAGCCAGAATAGACTCAGGTAAAGATGTGATCGTGGGCGTGAACCGCTATCAAGTCACAGATGATCCGGAAGACAAGCTTGAGATCCTTGAGGTGGATAACACCAAGGTTCGGGAAGCTCAGTTAAACCGACTGAATGAACTAAGATCCGGCAGGAACAACGCAAAAGTACAAGAGTTACTCAAGGAGCTCGAAACAGCGGCCCGTAACAATGATGGCAACCTACTTGAGATCGCCATACGCTGTGCGAGAGAGAGAGCTTCATTAGGTGAGATCTCCCTCGCAATGGAAAAAGTATTCGGAAGGTATCAGGCTACCATCCGATCCATTAGTGGTGTTTATTCAAACGAATCCATGGAAGACAAAGATTTTATACTGGCCAGAGAACTCACTGACAAGTTCACTGCACTGGAAGGTCGAAGACCAAGAATCATGATCGCCAAAATGGGTCAGGATGGCCACGATCGTGGAGCTAAAGTGATCGCCACATCATTCGCAGATATTGGTTTTGATGTAGACATTGGGCCCTTATTCCAAACTCCGGCTGAAGCTGCAAAACAAGCTATTGAGAACGATGTCCATATTCTGGGAGTTTCCTCTCTTGCTGCAGGACACAAAACACTCATTCCGCAAGTGATCGAGGAATTGAAAAAGCTTGGGCGCGAGGACATCATGGTCGTTGCCGGAGGAGTGATCCCACAACAGGACTACGACTTTCTGTACAAGGCAGGAGTATTTGGGGTTTTTGGTCCGGGAACCAAGATCTCGAAGGCTGCTCAGGAGATCCTTCATCTGCTGATCCGAAGTGTAGAGGAATGATTTTATGAGGGAAATTGCCTTTCCGGAAATTGTTTATTACATTCGGCATAGTTATTGAAAAACACTGCAACGAAATAAAAACCCTAGAACATGAAAAAAACGCTTTTATTTTTCTTTTTCTTCATCAGTGCACTGTCTCTTAATGCGCAGCCACCGAATTATGACGATTTGAAGATTCTCTACGCGGATGCCAATTACGAGAAACTTGTTAAAGTTGCTGAGAACTATACCTTAAAAGAGGACCTGACGAAGGATCCAATTCCTTACGTGTGGCTTGCGAAAGGTCTCTACAAGATCTCGCTTTCAGGTACCGATGATGAAAAGTTCAAGAATGCCTATAAAGATGCGATCGCTGCGGTTGGCAAGGCATTGAAGAACGATAAAGATGGAACAAAACTCACAGATCACGCGGAGTTTATTGAAGAATTCCAGTTATCAATGGTAACGATGATCGAAAATGACCTCACCGCAAAGGATTACAATAAGGCATCCGGGTGGGTCATCAAGTATTACAAGATCACCAAGAACCCTGTTGGAGCTAAATTCCTGGATGGTGCATCAAAGTACAGAAAAGCAGATAAAGGAGGTGCAAATACCGCTTGGAAGGAAGCAGAAACCATGCTTAGTAAAATCACGTCGATCGAAGACTGGACTGAGGCCGACAAGAAAATGCTGAAGATGGGCGTACTTCAGACGGCCGAATGCTACATTGCCTCAAAACAGAGAGAAAAAGCGAAGAACATTCTCAACAAGGTGGCACAGTGGTACGAAGGAGACGAAGAATTCAAAGCTAAATATGACGAGATCGTTAATTGATAAAAAAGTCCCGATATAAAAAGCCCCGAGCAGGGGCTTTTTTATTGTCAACACATCCTGTTTTAAAACTCTGAAGAAGGTGCATCGTTTCATAGCACCTTTGACATACCTTTGTTTCATGAAGAAGTATCTTCACTATTTCAAAAACAAATACATTTTTACGTCATGTGTATTCGTGGTGTATTTTCTTTTTTTGGATGACACGGATGTTTTCACTATCGTGAACCATAACCGTAAACTGAACCATCTCGAGGCAAGTAAAGCTGAAGTTGAACATAAACTTGACAGTACGGTTACTCTTGTCCGCAGACTCCGATACAACAGTGAACTGGAAAGTTTTGCGAGAGAGAAGAAGTTCTTTAAACGGGAAAATGAGGATATTTTCGTGATCTCCTACGAGTGATCAATCAAAGGAGGTGATCTTTAACGGCTGACCGAAGTATAGTAATTCATTCCTATTCCGCAATCCTGAACCCGGAAAGTAGAATCGTAAGATCTGATCAAAAGTATATCCGACCCTCGCCATTTTCATGGCTCCCTCCTGACATAAACCAACACCGTGACCAAAACCTCTTCCTTTGATCACCACCTCCTCGCCTTCCGGATAGCAACTGAAAAAAGTTGATTTCAGATCGAATTCTTCCCTCAGATCCCTTAGTGGAATACCCAGAACAGGATGAATATAGAAAGCCTTCCGTTCCGCCTGATCGAAAGTATAGATCAAGGACGCCATTACACTGTCTTCGATCGGATAGTTGTATTTTTTAATGAGAAATTCCTTCCATTTTTCCTGACTAACCCGTTTTTCCCATTTTGCCTGTTTCGTATAAATACAAAAAGTATCCCTGAAGCTGTTCAGGTATTCCACTTTCCCATTCCATATATACTGTGGCTCACACGTTTGCCCTCCGCAATTCGCATGGAAATAGGAATCGGTCAGCTCACTTTCCCCATGGACCATGACAACATCACTGGTTTGAAACACGGCGGAATCTATTGATGGTGTAAAGCGAAGCATGCTATGGTAAGCCTGGCAATGGACGCGATCACAAAGATCAAATCCTTCTGACCGGTGTTTCCCAAGGTATTTAAATGCATAGGTACGACTCATGACTGCCTGGACCTTATAGTATTCAATGTGTTTACCTCCTCCACCTTCAGACTCAACAACACCAGCCAGGTAATTATCAATATCGACCAGGTTAACGATCGTTAAGCCTTTTGTTGTGGGAGAGATCTCAAAATCATCCTCATATTTTCGCGCTTTGACGGATGGCATTTTACATGTGAGGGTCAAGGACGTTCCAATATTGTTCTGAATCAGGTACACCTTGCTGAAAGTACCAAGATCAACTGCTCCCTTTTTAAGATTTACTTTGTCGTTAACAATACTTAGATCCGCAAATTCATTCGGAAGAATAGCCCCAAAATAACTAGTATCACCGAATAGAGAATAGCTACCGTCGCTGTACGAAAATGTGATCCTCTTCACCGTATAATCCCGAAGCACTCCCACCCTGATCTGTTGCGACATCAGAAAACCTGAAAAAACAAGCAGCGCTATAAGTATACAGTACCTCACAAAACAAAAATATAACGGGAAAGCAGGGGTTTTGGTCTATCCCTGAATAGTTTTCAACAAGGACCGTGCAACTTTTAGGCTGGCTCCTCCTTCACCGAGCAATCGTCGGAGCTCATCGAAATCAGAGATCATTTTTTTCCTTTCAGAAGTTTCTCCCAACAATTTGCCTACCTCGTCCCTGATATTCCGGGGGTTGCATTCATGTTGGATCAGTTCTTTTACAGCCTCTCTGTCAAGAATGAGGTTGACCAGTGAAATAAAGCGGATCTTGATCAATCTCTTGGCGATCCGGTAGGAAATAGAAGAGCCCTTATAACAAACGACTTCCGGCGTTCCGATCAAGGCCGTTTCAAGTGTTGCCGTACCTGATGTAACAACAGCAGCTTCCGAGATCGCCAGAATGTCGTATGTCCTTCCAAAGATCACGTTGATATTATTGTTTAGATAAGCGGTATAAAAACTCGGATCAAGACTCGGAGCACCGGCAACCAGGATAGTATGATCACTGAATTCTTTCAGGGCCTCAAGCATGATGGGTAACTTAACAGATATCTCCTGCTTACGGCTTCCCGGTAGCACCGCAATAACTTTTTCATTCCCCAGGCCAAGATCTCTTCTGATCTCGGAATTACCAACGCTATTTGATCGATATTCGGCAATTGCGTCCATAAGCGGATGACCGACGTACTCAACCTCAAACCCATGTTTCTGATAAAAGGCACTTTCAAAAGGCAGGATCACGTACATGTGATCGACGCTTCTTTTGATCTTATGCACTCTTGACTCTTTCCATGCCCAAACCTGAGGCGAAATATAGTAGGCCACACGGATCCCGCTCTGTTTTGCCCATTCAGCAATCCGCAGGTTGAATCCGGGATAATCAATAAGCACCAGAACATCCGGTTTAAATTCCTGAATATCCTTTTTACAGAGATCAATATTGCGAAGGATCGTTCGTAGATTGGCTACCACCTCAATAAAACCCATAAACGCCAGATCGCGGATATGTTTTACCGGAGACCCTGCTATTTCAGCCATCTTATCTCCACCCCAGAACCTGAAATCGATCCTTCCAGATGCTTCTGCCTGCAATGCTTTCATGAGATTGCTTCCATGAAGGTCACCTGAAGCCTCACCTGCGATGATATAGATCCGAGGATCACGCATTAAGCGAAGAAATTGACGTAAAGTATATACGGTAGATACAATACAGTTCCGGCAATAATGCCCCGTGCAAGATCCCATTTTTCCCTGTTTAGGAACAGATAGAACCAAATGAGATTGGAGATAATCGCAATGGAAACGATCTTCGCCCTGACCATCGGGTCAACGGTGAACTTATACCACAATTGGGTAAACAGGAAGTTCTCAACCCATGTAAGCAACAGGATCACAATTGGAATAAACACCAGTGGTGATAAAATACCTATGATCAGACCGATCGTATGGGACCGCGTCCAGTTTTTAAGATTCATGCTCCCAGTTTTTAAAATGTGTCATAGCCTTGTACGCCGTCATATCGAATTGGATAGGCACCACACTAGCGAATCCTTTTTCCAGCGCGTAAAGATCGGTTTCCTCTCCCATGTCCTGATTAACGAACTTGCCCGTCAGCCAGTAGTACGGTTTACCAAACATATCGAGTCGTTTATCGAAGCGATCCTCCCAAAAGGCATGGGCTTGTTTACACACTTTTATACCTTTCAGTTCCGCTTTCGGTAAATTGGGAATATTGACATTTAGACAGACATGGGGTGGAAAGCCTTCATTCAGCGCTTTCTCTATCAACATCCTGACAATATCCTTCGTTCCCGAAAAATCAGCTTCAGCATCATGATCGTCGAGTGAAAACCCTATTGATGGAATATTCTCCATAGCACCTTCAACGGCTGCGGACATTGTTCCCGAATACAATATGTTGGTTGAAGAATTCAATCCGTGATTAATACCTGACACCAACAGATCCGGCTTTTTGTGCAGGATCTCATAGATCCCGAGTTTTACGCAATCAACCGGAGTTCCTGTGCAGGTATAGGCTTCAAATTCCGGAAACAGTCGTGTCCTTTCCAGCCTGAGCGGATGATTAACCGTGATCGCATGCCCCATGCCCGACTGGGGCTTATCCGGTGCAATGATCAGGACATCCCCGAATTCGGACGCCACTT
>Ga0315904_10001933_pt1 | contig 32599 bp, 29 predicted proteins | sample LakEriMetagenome_6_FD_203529 | JGI IMG/M metagenome (GOLD analysis project Ga0315904, IMG submission 203529) | Freshwater fungal communities from buoy surface, Lake Erie, Ohio, United States - Buoy 12 MA120 | ecosystem: Environmental > Aquatic > Freshwater > Lake | place: USA: Lake Erie, Ohio...
CGACCGGTCCCGTCACGGAACTCGCGCTGCTGGTGGTCCCGGCGGGAGACGCCGCCCCCTTCGAATTGGCCTGGCGCGCGAATTCCAATTAGACAGCCGCGTTTTCCTCGCAATGGTATGCGGCGCAACCCACATCCCAACTACCATGAAATCCCTCATTACCACCACGCTCGTCGGCCTTTTCTCGCTCACCGCCTTCGCCGCGGACCCCGGAAAACCCGCCCCGGAATTCACTGGGAAAACCGTCAAGGCCGAGGATGTCTCGCTCAGCTCGCTCAAGGGCAAGGTCGTCGTGCTCGAATGGGTCAACTACGACTGCCCCTTCGTCAAAAAGCATTACTCGTCCGGCAATCTGCCGAAGCTCCAGGAAACCTACACCGCCAAGGGCGTCGTCTGGATCACCGTGAACTCGTCGGCCGAAGGCAAGCAGGGCTACCTCGATGCCGCGAAACTCGCCGAACGCTCCGCCAAGGAAGGCAACAAGGCCAGCCACATCGTCGTGGACAGCTCCGGCACCATTGGCAAGGCCTACGGCGCGAAGGTCACGCCCCACCTCTACATCATCAACAAGGAAGGCGTGCTCGCCTACAACGGCGCGATCGACTCCAAGGCCACCACCAAGGCCGAGGACATCGAATCCGCGGACAAACTCTTCGCCAACGCGCTCGACGCGGTGCTCGACGGCAAGGAGGTCGCCAATGCCAAAAACCAGCCCTACGGCTGCGGCGTGAAATACTGAGCCGATACCCTTTCACAAGGCACGGACGGCTCTCCGCAGCCGTCCTGCCAAGCCGTGGCGGGAGAGAAATCGCCCGAGATCCCGCCGCAGGGTTGCCGGAGCGTCACACCGCCACGGCAATCCTCAGGCGGAGGCGGTAATCGCCTTGAGGAGTTTTCCTTCCGGCGTACGGCAGCGGATTCAGGCTGGCGATCGAGACAGTATATGACTTCGGAATGCCCATCATGCCCTTTGGATACTTCACCGCGAAGATATGGCGATTGGGTTTCGCGTCCGTGTGAAGGCTGACGACGCGGGCTTTGCTGGTGCCGACCTTGACCCGAAGAAGAATCTCGGCGTCGCCGGCCGTGACGCACTGCGCGTTGATCGGGCAACGGTCATCCTTCTTGACGCTGAGAAACCTGATGCTGAGGCCATCGTCATAGTCGAGCGTTTCGCCCACGCGGAGAGCCTTGGTTTTTCCAGGGCCGGACTCGGCGGCGCTGGCGTTCGGGGTGACAAGGCCGCTGCCGAGAGCGGTCAGGACGATGGATTTGATCAAATGGCGACGGTTCATGGGGAGGTGGATTCAGGTTTCATCATGCAATCCGCGATCCGCCATGGTTTCGGATCACGGAGATGACGGAAAACCGCGCCGACCCTCAAGCCCCGCGCATCAGGGAGATCTCGGCGAGCGACACCATCGCCCGCAGCAGGTCCTCGCGCGGGGCGTTCTTCAGGTCCGCCACGGAAACCGCGCGGTCCAGCGTGAACTTCCCGGAACGGGTGCGGCGCAGCGCGCTGAGGTGGCCGCCGCAGCCGAGCTTTTCACCGATGTCGTGGGCATACGTGCGCACGTAGAAGCCTTTCGAGCAATTCACCGTGAAGTCGATCTCCGGCAGCGCGATGCGGGTGACCTTGTATCCTTTCACGCTCACAGGCCGCGGCTCGCGTTCGACGGTCTGGCCCTTGCGTGCGAGTTTGTAGAGAGGCACGCCGTCCTTCTTGATGGCGGAAACCATCGGCGGCATCTGGTCGAAGTCGCCCGTGAAGGCGGCGAAGGCGGCATCGATCTGCTCCGCGCTGAAAGCCGACACCTCGCGAGTTTCCAACACCTCGCCCTGGCGGTCCTGGGTGCTGGTGACCGCGCCGAGGGTCATGGTTCCCTCGTACTCCTTGTCCTCACTCATCAGCAGATCCTGGATCTTGGTCGCGCGGCCGATCACCAGCATCAGCAGCCCGGTCGCCATCGGATCAAGCGTGCCGCAGTGGCCGATCTTTTTCGTGTTGAGGGCGCGGCGCGCGATCGCCACGACATCGTGCGAGGTCATGTCGGGCGCCTTGTCAATGAGCAGCACGCCGCTCGGGCCACTGGCTTCGATGGGATTGGGATTCATCTTTGTTAGATCGTGGTGCGTTTCACTTCCTCCACCCGGCGGCGGATGGCGCCGAGTACCAAGGCCTTCGCTTCCTCAAGCGGACCTTTCATGCGGATGCCTGCCGCCAGCGCGTGGCCGCCGCCACCGAATGCCATCGCGATTTTGCAAACATCCAGCAGCTTGTCCTTCGAACGCATCGAAACACGGATCTTGCCATCCGGCAGTTCCTCGAAGAACACCGCGAGTTGCACGCCGCGGATCGCGCGGATCACATCGATCAGCCCCTCGCTGTCTTCGGGCCGCAGCGCGAGGTCGATCCGCGTGCGGTCGCGCAGCTCCCAGTGCGCCACGATGCCGTCCTCGTCGCGCTCCAGCGTGTTGAGCAGCGCGCGCATCAGTTCGAGGCGGCGATACGGATGATCATCGTAGGTTTTCGAGTTGATCGTTCCCACATCCAGACCGCGGCGGATCAGGTCGGCCGCCATTTCGTAAGTCTTCGCGGTGGTGGACGGATACTGGAACGAGCCGGTGTCGGTGGACACCGCGACGTAGATCGCGTCCCGCGCCTCGTCGGGCATGGGCAGGTCGAGCGCGGTGATGAGATGGTAAAGGATTTGACCGGTGGCCGGGCTGGTGGCGTCGATCAGGTTCAGATCGCCGTATCCGGGATTGGAAATGTGATGGTCGATGTTGACCCAGAGTTTCGCCTTCGAGGCGGCGTGCAGCGCCTTGTCGCCGAGGCGCGGCTTGGTGGCGGTGTCGAGCGCGACGGCCACCTCGACATCCAGCGCCTCGTCCGGCGGCAGGGTCACGCGCTCCGATCCGGCGAGGAAGGCCATGTTTTCCGGCAGCCCGTCCTCGTTGATCATCCACACCGTCTTGCCCATCGCCAGCAGCGGGAAACCAAGGGCAAGCTGGGAGCCGATTGCGTCGCCATCCGGCCGGACGTGGCTCATCAGCACGAAGGATTGGTGATTGCGGAACACCTCGCCCAAGTCGGCGAAGGTGGCGGTTTGAACGGTTGCGGTGGTGTTTTCGCTCATGGGGTCGAACCGCGGCGCGGGGCGCGGATTCTTATCGGCGCGGTCCAGCGTGCAAGAACAAAGGGCGGCTTTTGCCGGGGCCGGGAAATGTCCGTTTCCCTGTCCCGTGTTTTTCCCTTAGCCTGCGTGCGTGACTTCAGGATCCATGTTCCGTTTGCCAAACCTTGTGCTTCTCTGCCTCACCGCGCCCATGCTTCAGGCCCTTGAAATCATCGCCCATCGCGGCGCTTCCCACGATGCTCCGGAAAACACCGTCGTCGCCGCCAGGCTCGCCTTCACCCAAGGCGCCGACGCCGTGGAGGTGGACGTCTGGCAGACGAAGGACGGGCGGCTCGCCGTCATTCACGACAAGACCACCATACGCACCACCGGCGTGAGTGGCAACGTGAAGGAAATGACCATGGCCGACTTGCGGAAACTCGATGCCGGCACTTGGAAAGGCGGGTCGTATGCCGGCGAGCAGGTTCCGACGCTCGACGACATCCTCAACACCCGCCCGAAGGGGAAACGGATTGTGATCGAGATCAAGGACAACCATGAACTCGCCACCGAGCTTGCCGCCTCCCTCAAACGCACCGGCACCACGGCGCGTGATGCCGTGATCATCTCCTTCGACCATCCCACGCTTCGACATGTCAAACAACGCTTGCCCGACTACACCTGTCTCTGGCTCGCCAGCTACCAGCCCGACAAGAAGACCGGCAAGGTGTCACCCGGTCTCGACGAAATGATCCGCGTCTGCAAAGCGGCCGGATTCGACGGCCTGAACCTCAACTTCAATTGGCCCATCGACCGGGCCTTCACCGAAAAGGTTCACGCCGCCGGCCTCAGGCTCTACGTTTGGACCGTCAACGACGCCGATGTCGCCAAACGCCTCGTTGCCGCCGGCGTGGACGGCATCACCACCGACCGCCCCGCGTGGCTGCGCGAACAATGGAAATGATCGCCGAACGCGAGCCTTTGACGGTGACGCCGGTTACCTTGCCCGAAGGCTGAAGTTGTCCAGAGTCAGTTGGCCCGACCCGAAGGCCTTCATGTCGCTGAAACCGAACAGAAAGACATTGAAGCGTCCCCCCGCCGGATTCATTTTCCAATTGCCGCGTCTGTCACCGCCTTTGCCTGTGGGGGAAAAGGTGCAGATCTTCACCCATTGGAAGCCGTTTGAGGAACCGCTTTTGTCATGCCAGAAAGTGAATAGCTTGGTCGTCTTGTCGAAACTGATCCGCATGCTGCCGCTGGCAACGCGCGGATTGCTGCTGATGTCGAGATTGGGTTTGTCGGCATCGTCCGTGATGCCGATGAAGTTGAAGCCCTTGCCTTTGCCATAGAACTCCAGGTTCACGCTGTCCTTGGGGTCATCGGCGTTGGAGATTCCGAATCCGACACCCACGTCATAGCCGGCGTTGACGGTGTTGCCCACATCCATGACAACCTCCCAGTTCTCGTTGTATCCGGGCTGATTGTTGCGCAGGCGGAGGATCGAGGCGTCGTCCTCGGTCGGCGGACTCGGCACAGTGAACTGAACGCGTCCCGAGGTCTGGGCAACCTTTCCCCTCCCGATCTTTTGAACCGTCCAGCGGCTATTGTTAAGCGAAGCGCCGGTGAAGTTGTCTTTGAACGGGGTTAAGGCCTGCGCGTGATCTGCAATCAACAATCCACTCGATACCACGCATAACAGAATCTGTTTGTTTTTCATGTGTCACATTTTGAATGGAAATCCGTTGATCAAGTCAACGAGAAACCAAGATATCAGAGGATTCGCATTACTTTTGGTCCTGGTGACCCACGCAGCGTCGCTCCACGCGACGTATGCATGTCACTGCGAACAGGGTTCCTTTCGACCTCAATGGGTGATCCGCGATGTCCCTGCCGCATTTTCGTTAAATGCACTGTCCCTTAAACACGAAGGAGAGGCGATCTCCGAATCGCCATGCCCATGAGGAGCCAATGATTTGGGGCGAACTGCCATTCTTGGTCACCCATGAACCTCGGCGGATCGGAGTCCGCCGCTCCTTGATGGCTTGCGTTTCGGCAATTTCTTCTGGCGAATGCTCTAGAACGGTTGCTAGGAATGGTTACTGAAAACAGCACAAAAGCACAGGCCTTCACTGGGGCCACATCAAGCCTTTCTACCTCTCCCCATCCTCAACGCGACCGAGCGGTTCTGGCAACACCTCAAAGGCAATGCCATGGCCGGATACCTGACCAACGGCGGCGAAGCCCTGGCCGACAAGCTGCTCGAGTCCCCCAAGTGGTCATCAATGACTCGGAACCCATGCGACCGGTCTAGACCCTATGTCAAAAAAGGTTTCCCATATTCGGACTGCGTGCGGTCGCAACCTTCTAACAAGGAGTGGCGATCTCCGAATCGCCCTGCCCACGAGGAGCCGGTGATTTGTGGCAAACCGCCATTCATTGGCCAGGCATGGACTTCGGCGGATCGGAGTCCGCTGCTCCTTGATGCCTTGCGATTCCGCAATTTCTTCGGCAACTGTTCGAAACCCTACCCCCGTTCAATCGGAGGCAGCTTTTGGCAAGCGGTCCACGAATCGAATCCCTGAGGGCCCACACCTCATCCCGCGCTCTCGGCGCAAACCGCAATGGCCTGGGAAATCCCGCGGGTCGTCTCGCGATCCCAGTTCAACAGGAAGGCCTCGATTTCCTGGTGGAGGCCCTGGCATTGGTCGTTCCACTTGTTGGTGCCGCGCAGAATCATCGCGCTCTCGCGCAGACCCGTGAAACGGATCTCCACCGCGCCCGCGTGGCGCAGGTCGGCCAACTCGCCGCGCAGCGTTTCGAAGAACGCCAGTTCGAACCCGTTGCCCGCTTCCATTGCCGCGCGCACCAGCGAGACAGTCACCGGCGGCGCCACCGGCTCCAGCTTCTCCGCGATCCTCTGGCAGCCGATCTTCACCAGCATCCGGCGCATTCGGTCGTAGAGGTCGTCCAGATGCAGCAGCTTGAGCGGGCACTTCGTTTCCAAGTATTTCACGATACCACTGCGGATGTCCTCGACGAAAGGGAAGTCGTCGCAGTCCGCGGCGCGAGCCGCGCGGTGCAGCGCGTCATCAAGCCATGCGGTATCGTATTCGAGCACCTGATAGCGGCCGATCTGAAGGGCGGGGCGGTTGCCGATGAGTGAGATCACTGTGGTTCGTTGGGGATGGCGGGACGGGGTTGGGGCTGGTTACTGGGGTTGGGGCTTGTATCTGATGGCTGTCAGTCCTTGAAAAGTCGTCGTTGGAAGGGATCACGGGCCGCACGGCGGGACAGCGACTGGATCTCCTGGATGAATTCGTTCACGTCGTCGAACTGCCGGTAAACCGACACGTAGCGCACGTAGGCCACCGGGTCGATCTGATGGAGCTTGTCCATCACCTTGGCGCCGATGACCGTAGAGGGCACCTCGCTGAGATGGTCCTTGTGCAGCTCGGTGAGGATTTCCTCCACGGCGCGGTCGAGCCGGTCCATGGGCACGGGCCGTTTCTCGCAGGCCTTGACCAGGCCGCTCATGAGCTTCTCGCGGTTGAGCGCCTCGCGCGTGCCGTCCTTCTTCACCACCCGCAGCTCGGTGCGCTCGATCTGCTCGTAGGTCGTGTAGCGGTAGCCGCATTGCAGGCACTCGCGCCGCCTCCGGATGGTCGTGCCATCCTTCGAGGACCGGGAATCCAGGACTTTGTCTTTGAGGGAGCCGCATTGGACGCAACGCATGCAAGGGGTGCGATTTGGGGAACAACGGCTGCGATCTTAGTCATACCACTGGTAGCGTCAACCGGAAAACCACGGCAGATTTAGTGGGTGGCCTTGGACGGTCAGCATCCCCGAAGCAAAGGTTTTTGGAAAATCGGCGGGACCGGCTGCATGGCGGAGCCGCGTGACCGCTTCGTTCAAAATGTTCGCGGCCAGCCTCTCCCGGCCTCACCGCGCGACTCCGGATTCAATCCTTCGGTTTCTTCGCCGCCGCCTCCTCGCGCAAGCCGCCGATGAAGAGCAGCGTCGCGGCGATGCAGATGCAGGAGTCCGCCACGTTGAAGGCCGGCCACCAGCCGTGGCTGGATGGCACCAGCTTGTCGTAGAGCGGAAGTTTCACTAACAGGAAATCCACCACATAACCTTCGGACAGGCGCTGCCAGAACGAACCGGTCCTGAACTCCTCTAACAAAAACCCCTGGATCAGGCGGTCGGTGAGGTTGCCGAAGATGCCGCACAGCAAGAGCGCCACGGCCACCATCGAGAGCGGATGCTTGAAAAGCCCCTTCTTCCAGAAGATCCGGATGAGAGTGAGCGCGATGACCGGCACGATCAGGAACACCACCGGAGCCCATGCCGTGCCATTGCCGAAACCGAAGGCCACTCCCTGGTTATGCACCCTCACCAAATGGAACCAGCCCTCGATCACCCCGATGTGATCATAAGGAGCCACCCACGGCGGCTCGAACCTGCCGATGGTCCAGAACTTGGTGATCTGGTCCAGGATGTAGAGCGGCAGCGTGAGGAAGAGGAGCAGCTTGGGTAAAGTCATCGGTCTAAAGTGTAGCGGAGGTCTGCGACTGCCGCACGTAGCATCTCATTGGCCGCGACGGTCACAGTCCGCCGCTACAAACGTCGTCACAGCGCTTGCACAGCCCGCTCTCCACCACCGGTTCGTGCCTGCGGCAGCGCGGGCATAGGGGATGTTCGGTTTTGCGGGCGGTGGCGTTGAGTACGGGGCCGGCTTCGGCTTTCAGCCCGGCGATGATGAAGAACTCGGTGGCAAAGTCGCGGTCGTTGAGCAGCGGAAGCAGGGCGGCGTCGGATTCCGGGACGGTGAGGGAAACATCCGCTTCGTTGTTGCGGGTGAATTCCTTGGCCTGGATGCAGGACTCGATGGCGGTTTGGATGGCGTATTTGATCTCGAACAACCGCTCGGCGGTCTTGGTCGCCTCACCGGGAGCGAACGCGGGATCGGGCACGGGGAAATCCTGTTCGTGGATGCTGCCGGTGGTGAAGGGCGCGTGTTCCCACGCTTCATCGGCGGTGTAAACGAGGATGGGCGCGAGCAGCTTGGAAAGCGCGAGGAAGATCTCGTGCATGGCGCATTGCGACGCGATGCGGCGCGGCGAGTCCTTGCCGTCGCAATACATCCGGTCCTTCAGCGCGTCGATGTAGGTGGCGCTGAGGTCGTGCGTGCAGAAGTTGTTGAGCGCGTTGAACACCTTGCGGAACTCGTAGGCATCGTAGGCCGCGCGGCATTCGGCCACGACAGCGTGGAGGCGTTCGAGGATCCAGCGGTCCAGAAGAGGGATCGTGGATTCTGGATTGTGGATTGTGGATGACGAGGGATCAAAGCCGTCGAGATTTCCTAACAGGATGCGCAGGGTGTTGCGGATGCGGCGGTAGGGTTCGGTGACCTGTTTGAAAAGGTCCTCGCCGAAGGGGACTTCGTTCTGCCAATCGACGGACGACACCCAGAGGCGGACGATGTCCGCGCCGTATTTGTTGTAGTAGTGGGCGGCATCGATCGGTTTGCCGGCTTTTTCGGCTTCGGATTTCGAAAGCTTCTTCTTGTCCTTGTCCACGACGAAGCCGTGGGTCATCACCGTTTTGTAGGGAGCCTTGTCGCGGTATCCGACGCTGAGCATGAGCGAACTTTGGAACCACCCGCGATGTTGGTCGGTGGCCTCGAGGTAGAGATCGCAGGGTGCGTGGAGTTCCGGGTGGCGGTCGAGCACGGCGACGTGCGAGCAACCGGAGTCGATCCAGACGTCGAGCGTGTCGCGGCATTTCTTCACGCCGGCGGGCAGGCCGAGTTTATTCGCGATTTCCTCGTCGGAGTGCTCGAACCAGAAGTTGGTGCCCTCGGTTTCGACGAGGTCGGCCACCTTGCGGGCGATCGTGGGATCGAGGATGGCCTTGTTGTTCCCGTCGAAGAAGACGGGCAACGGAACACCCCAGGTGCGCTGGCGCGAGATGCACCAGTCGGGCCGGGCTTCGACGGTGCCGTAGATGCGGTTACGGCCCCAGGCGGGCAGCCACTCGACCTGGTCGATCTGTTCGAGCGCCTTGCCGCGCAGGGTGTCGAGCGAGATGAAGAACTGCTCGACGGCACGGAAGATGATCGGGGTTTTCGACCGCCAGCAGTGTGGGTAGGAGTGTTTGTAAACCTCACGGCCTAACAGATGTCCGCTTTCGGCGAGGATTTCGATGATGCGGTCGTTCGATTGGAAAACGTGTTTGCCCGCGAGTTCGTCCAAACCGACTTCGTTGGTGAACTTGCCTTCGTCATCGACCGGGGAAAGCACGGCAAGGCCGTTCTGCTGGCCGGCCACATAGTCGTCCGCGCCATGGCCCGGCGCGATGTGAACCACGCCGGTGCCGGTTTCGGTGGTGACGAAGTTGGCGAGGATGACTTTCGAAGTGCGCGGAAGGAAGGGATGTTGCGCTTCGAGACCTTCGAGATCGCGCCCTTTGATTTCGGTTAGGGTTTCGGCGAGGGCGAAACCGGTTTTGTGGTGGAAGTCCTCGATCAGTTCGCGGACGATGACGAGGGTTTCGCTGCGGTCGGCGATTTCGTTTTTGAAACGACCGACAACATAGGTGAACTCCGGATGCACGGCGAGCCCGAGGTTGGCAGGGAGCGTCCACGGGGTGGTGGTCCAGATGGGGATGGAGGCACCCTCAAGGGCGGACTGAGGCCCGCGCTGCGTTAGAGGGAACTTCACGAAGATGGCGGGGCTTTCCTTGTCCTTGTATTCGACCTCGGCTTCGGCAAGGGCGGTTTGCGCGCCGTAGGACCACTGGACGGGTTTCTTGCTTTGATAGACGCAACCGTTTTCCACGAGCTTCGCGAAGACGCGGAGGATGTCCGCCTCGTAGCCCGGGTTCATGGTGAGATACGGGTTCATCCAATCGCCGAACACGCCGAGGCGGCGGAACGAGTTGCGCTGGATGTCGATGAACTTGTTGGCGAAGTCGGTGCAGCGGCGGCGGATTTCCGCGGGTTCGAGCCCGGCGGTTTCCTTGACCACCTTGAACTCGATCGGCAGGCCGTGGCAGTCCCATCCCGGGATGAAGGGCGCGGTGAATCCGGCCATCGTTTTGGATTTCACCACGAGGTCCTTGAGCAGCTTGTTGAGCGCGGTGCCCATGTGGACGTCGCCATTCGCGAAGGGCGGGCCGTCGTGCAGGATGAACTCCGGGGCGTTCTGCGCGCGGCGGCGGGCGAGGATTTTCTGATAGAGATTGACGGCTTCCCAACCCGCGAGGCGTTTCGGTTCGTTCTCCACGAGGTCGCCGCGCATCGGAAAGGTCGTTTGCGGAAGGGTCAGCGTGTCTTTGTAGGCGGAGTCGCTCATGGCAGGGGCGCGGACGCTAGCAACCGCGCCGGACGGGGTCAACCACGGGAAAACGCCGGGAAAATCCACCGATGGCCATTGAATAATCTCCACCGGCCTTCGTCGAAACCGCCGCAATCCCAATACAGAATCCATGAAAACCATGATCGCATGCGCCACTGCCGCGCTGGCCTTGTTTGCCGCGGCACCCGTCTCGGAGGCCGGGCATTCGCGCGGCCACCGCAAACATGTCTACGTCAGCGGCTACCAGAGCTGCGGCACACCGATCTACACCGAACGCTACTGCGTCGGCTACCAACGCTGTGGCACGCCGATCTGGCGCTACCGGGTGGTTTCCGCCCCGCGCCGCCATTACTGCCCGCCGCCGCCCTGCCGACCGGTGATCCCGGCCTGCCCACCGCCGCGCCATTGCCGCAGCGGCGTGGTGTTTCACGGAACCTTCCGCTGGTGAGCGCTGCCTCACTTGGCCGCCGGCAAACCATCCACTTCCGCGGCATCGGAGCCGGTGGTGGATGTGGGACCGGTGGCGGCCTTGACCGCACCTTCGCCGGTGCGGGTGAGGCGGAGTTCGGCGGACTCCATGCCCTTGCAATTCACGCGGACGATGATTTCACCGGGCTTGCGCGTGCTACCGGGGCGGATCTCCGGATCGGGGCCGGAAGTCGCGGCGATGATGGCGCGGCCGAGACCGTTGAAAGTGCGGAACATGTTGGCTTGAAACGGCGTGTGGCTCATCGGATCGCCGCCGCCCGAGCCGATGAGGCGGCCGGGGCCCTCGATCTGGATGTGCACCCACTTCGCCGCTTTCGGCGCGAAGTTGCCCTGTTCGTCCTCCACCCGGATCGTCACGTAGGAAAGGTCGCGTTTCGCGGGATCGAGCGCGGGTTGATCGGCGGAAACGGAGATCTTCGCGGGCGCTCCGGCGGTATGGTGACTCATGGTGGCGGCCACCTTGCCGTCCTTGCGGGCGATGACCTTCAGCTCACCGGGCTGATAGGGCACTAGCCATTCGAGGTGCATGTCGTTCTTCCCATTGAAGGTGCGCGTGCCGAGCGAGGCGCCATTGAGGAACAGCTCGGCCTCGTCGCAGTTGGTATAACACCACACCGGGATGGAAACCCCTTCCTTGCCGGGCCATGTCCAGTGCGGGAGGATGTGAACCATCGGCTTGTCCGTCCAACGGCTCTGATAGAAATAAAAATGGTCCTTGGGAAAGTTGCACAGGTCGATGATGCCGAAGTTTCCGAGCACCCGCGGCCAGCCGCCGGACTCGCCGATGTAGTCGAAGCCGGTCCAGCGGAACTCGCCCATGATACGGGGCATGGTGCTGGTCATGCGCCAACTGCGCCGGGCGTCGGTTTGCACGCCGGAATTGTCGTAGGAGGATTCGTAGTAGGCGTCCGTTTCGGGAAACACCTCCTTTTCCGTGAGCTTCGGATGATCGAAACCCGGACGGAAATAGCGCGGATGCGTGCGGTACTCGCCGCGGGTTTGCAGCGAATGGGGCAGCTCGGAAAGATACATCAGGCGCTGGGGGTAACGCTTGAGGTCCCCTTCGATCTCGAACACGGAATCCACCCCTTCATTGTAGCCGACGATGTCGAGTTGTTCGGTGAATCCGGTGGCGTTGGCGCTTTGGATGAAGTTGCAGCCCACGGTGACCGGGCGCGTGGGATCGACCCGATGACAAATGTCGCGGAGGATTTTCACGGTTTCGATTTCGCCGTTTTTCACGGATTCCGGCACCTCGTTGCCGACGCTCCACATGATGACGCACGGGTGATTGCGGTCGCGTTTCATGTGATCGGTCAGGTCGCGCTCATGCCACTCGTCGAAATACTTGTTATATCCGAACGGCGCTTTGCCCTTGTTGTTCCTGCTGGCCACGAGCGTCTTGCCCTCGAAGTCCCAGCCGCGCCGCCATTCGTCGAAGGTTTCGTCGATGACGAGGAAACCGAGCCTGTCGCAAAGCGCCATCAACTCCGGCGAATGCGGGTAGTGCGAGGTGCGGATGGCGTTGCAGCCCATGTCCTTGAGCAGGTTCATGCGGCGCTCGAGTGCCTGGTCCCACAATGCGGACCCAAGCGGGCCAAGGTCCTGGTGGTTGCAGACGCCTTTCATCTTGGTGCTCACGCCGTTGACGAACAGACCCTCTTTCACGTCGAAACGGATCGTGCGGATGCCGAGCGGAGTTTCATAGACATCCTTCGCCTCCGCGCCGATCCGAAGGGTTGTGCGGACCGTGTGGAGATGGGGCGCGTCCGGAGACCAAAGAACGGGCTTTGTGACATCGAGCGATTGCTTCGCGACCGTTTCGCCATCTCCCTTCGCTGCCACGGTGTCTTCGGTCCGCGCGACCACCGTGCCGTCGCCTGAAAGGATTTCCTGAACCACGGCGACCCGCTCGTCCGTCGGCAGGCCGTTCAACACGGTGGTTTCAATGGCGACCTTGGCCCTATCCCGGGTGATTTCCGGTGTGGTGACATAGGTTCCCCAATGCGCGACGCGCACCGGGTCGGTGACTTTCAACCATACGTGGCGGTAGATGCCGGTGCCGGTATACCAGCGTGCGGACGGGAGTTTCGAGTTGTCCAGGCGCACGGCGATGGTGTTCTCGCCCTTGAAGTCGAGGTGCGGCGTGAGTTCGTATTCAAAGCCAAGATAACCATAGGGCCGCTTGCCGAGGTAGTGCCCGTTGATCCAGACTTCGCTGTTCATGTAGGCGCCGTCGAACTCGATGAACACCTTGCGGCCTTGCGAGCTTTCGGGCACACGGAAGGTTTTCCGATACCATCCGATGTCGCCGGGCAGGTAGCCGCCCGGTGCGGCGCTGGTGGCCTTCGGATCGAAGGGGCCTTCCACCGTGAAGTCATGGGGCAAATCCAGCGCGCGCCATCCGGAGGCATCGAAGGCGGGTTTCTCAGCGCCGGGAGCGTCGCCACGATGGAAGCTCCACGACAGGTCGAAGTTCTCCCGCACGCGCGGAGTTGCCACGGCAAGAGCGTGCGCGAGAAGAAACGGAATCAGAAGGCGGAGGATATTCATGGCGGAGCGAGCATGCCGCGGAACACGCGCTCCGTGCAATCCCGCGTGTGATCGCCCATCAGAAACGCCAGCCGAAGCCCGTTCCCAGCAAATGTTCGCCGGCGTCGTGGCGGTCATCGGTATGGGTGTAGGCATAGGCCGCCTTGACCAGCAGCGAGGATGTGACCCGCCAACCGGCGGCAAGTTCCGCGCGCCAGACATCCGGTTGCCACTCGACGGGATTGCCCGCCGGATCGGTCGCATCATCCGCGAGCGTCCAACCGAAGCGCGTGGCCAGCCAGAAACCCGGCGCGAGTTTCCACCTGCCGCCGACAAAACATGATACCGTCCGCAAGTCGTCCGCCGCCGGGGTGTCGAACTCCGTCATGATCAGCTCACCTGTTAGAACGACATCCCGATGGGCCCAACGGGCGTCGAAGCCGAGCGTCGATTGCGGGTGATCGCCGCGGTCGATGCCGGCAACATCATCTTCCAGCCACGGACCTTGCGCCGCGGACAAACCGAAGGCCCATGCGGCGTCCGGACGGTAGCCGAGGCGCGCGGCGAACGAGGGATCGCCAAAACCATTGCCCGTCCACGAATCGGGATGCGAACTCAGGCCGGCATTCTTGACTTCAAACGCATAATCGAAGCGCTCCGTCGCGCCCAACACCGCGGCGCCGGTGCCATAGGCCGGCCCCCAGATGGCAGACGCCCAGTTTTCCTTCGCCAGCGAGGAAACGGAAGGAGCGGTGCCATTGTCCCGCGCGGCGATGGCGGCCGGTGCCATTGCCGCCGGATCGCGCGTCTGCACGCCGATGATCTGGCTGTAGGGCAGCGGTGGCAGCAGGAAGGGATCGTCGTAGAAGTCGTGTCCCGCCTGCCACGCGCCGAAGACGGTCGGGAAGCGGCCGATCTGGATGTTGAGCCGTTGGTCGTCGCAGGCCTGCCAGCGCAGCAGGATTTCGTCCAGCCGCAGGTCGCCGTCCTCGTCCGAGCCGGGATCGAAGCCCCGGTCCGCGCGCAAGGTGCCATGCAGGAGAAACCGCGAGTCATAGGATAGGTCCGCCTCCAGCCGCAGCCGCGGATCGAGAAACACCGAGTCGTCGGTTTCCAACAACGCGGGTGCCGGATCATCCGAAAACCAAACCACGGTCTCGATCGACGGCCGGATATCCAGCAGCCACTTCGCGTCGCCGGACGCAAGGCTCCATCCGTCCTGGGCGAAGGCGCATGCGGCGGTGGCGAGCCAAGGCGCGAGCGGTTTCATGGCAGGGTGGATTTGGGGCCGAGCGCGGCGGCGGTGGTTTTTCCGGCGACCACCGTGACCTCGGTGGTCCAGTGGCGTTTGTGGTCGAGGCGGGCGTTCAGGGTGTATCGCCCGGGCGGCACGCCTGTTAGAGTGAACTTGCCCGCCGCGTCGGTCTGTGTCCGGAAGCGGCTGTCCACGATCAGGACCATGGCGTTCATGTGATCGTGAATCTCGCATTCCAGCACGACGAAGCCCGGCTTGTCGAAGGTCACCGACGGTACTGGCGTTTCATCCTTCTTGTAGCGCCCGATGTCGAAACGCTTGGTCCCCTTGACCGAGAAAATGTTATGATAATCCGGATCCTGATTCGGAAACTCGACCGTCGTGCCCGGAGCGATGACCAGCAGGCTGCTACCGAACTGATAGCCGCGCTGTTCCATGACCAGCTTGGCCGGGTTCTTCTCCGCATGTGTCCCTGAACCCTCAAGCCACACCCCGGCGGCGGGAGGAGGGCGCTTGGCGACCTTTCCCGAAATGCTTCCGGTGTATTTCTCGACGGCCACCCGCCCGGTCGGCGCGGGCGTGATCGGCACCACGCCGGTGACGATCCCGGTCCCCTGTCCCAAGGCGGATGCCGCCAAGGCGCAATGAAGGATCAGCAGCGAACGAAACATCCGTATTCCCTTAGCCGAATCACGGGCGGGTGGAAGCGAGAAATTGCCTTGCGTGTGGTTCTCCAGCGCATGGAATGCGGGTGATTTCACCCGTGCGATGATGGAAGACAGTGACACCCCGACTCTGGCCGCGGATTTTTTCGCGGCGGCGTTGTGGGATGCGGCGAAGCCGACGACGATCGACGTGCCGGGGTATGAAATCCTCGGCGAGATCTCGCGTGGCGGCATGGGTGCGGTCTATCATGCCCGGCAATTGCGGCCGGAACGCGAGGTCGCGCTCAAGGTGCTGCTGCCGCAGTTCGCCGAAGAACCCGAGATGCTCGCGCGCTTCCAGATCGAGGCCCGTGCCATGGCGGCGCTCGATCATCCGGGCATCCTTCCGGTTTACGAAGTCGGCGACGCGGACGGCATGCCGTTTTTCTCGATGAAACTGGCCGATGGCGGCACGCTGGCCGAGCGACTGAAACGCGGACCCATGCCCGCGAAGGAAGCCGCCGCGCTGATGATCCAACTCGCCCGCGCCGTGCATCACGCCCACCAGCACGGCGTGCTCCACCGCGACCTCAAGCCGGGAAACTTCCTGTTCATGGAGGACGGTCGCACCTGTGTGAGTGACTTCGGCCTGGCGAAACTCAGCGCCAACGATCACGCGCCGCTCACCCGCACCGAGTCGTTTTTCGGAACGCCCCACTACATGCCGCCGGAAGTCGCGGCAGGCTCGGTGGCCGACTCCACGGTATCGGGTGATCTCTACAGCATGGGAGCCGTGTTTTACGAATGCCTCACCGGCAAGCGGCCGCATGACGGCAGGGAAAACGTCGCCGCGCTGCTGCGGGCCATCGCCGATGAATCCATCGCGCCGCCCCATGCGATGCTGCCCGCGCTCCCCCGCGACCTCTCGGTGATCTGCATGAAGGCGCTCGAACGCAACCCGCGCGACCGCTATGCCACGCTCGCGGAATTCGCCGATGACATCGAACGCTGGACCCAAGGCAAGCCGATCCTCGCCCGGCCTGCCGGAGCGTTCGAGACCGCATGGCGCTGGGCGTGCAGGCACCCGCTTCCCGCCGGTCTGTTAGGCGCGCTGGCCGCCGTGCTTGTCATCGGCGGCGTACTCCAGGCCATCGCGCTCAGGGAAACCCGTGAGCAGCTCCACCAAACCTTGGTCGAACAAGCGCGCAACGAGCGGCTGTTGGGTCATCCGGGCCACCGCCAGCGGGCGATGGACCTGCTGCGGGATGCCTCTTCCATCGCGAAGTCCGCCGACATCCGGAACGAAGTGGCCGCCTTGGTATCGAGACCCGACCTTGTGCCTCATCCACACACGGAGTCAGCCACCCGCCCGCCTGACGATCCGCTGCCGGAGGACGCGGCGTTGCATTGGAAACCCTCGCCGGACCAACAGTCATGGCTGGCATGGCACGAGTCAGGCGCGGTCCGCTGGTGGGATGAAGGGAAACCGCTCGCGGAGGTCCTGCCCGCCGAAGGCCGTGAGATCGCCGCCGCGGTCAACCGTTCGGGCACCATGGCGGTCTTCGCGGAAACCTCCCGCGGCGTGGTGCTGGCGACGCGCTCCGGCGAAGTCCGCGTCCTGACGGAACAAGGCAGGCCTGCCATCACCCGCTTCGCGGACTTTGATCCACTGGACAGGAAGATCGCTCTAACAGGATCGGACGGGTTAAGCGTGATCGGCATCCGGGATCCCTCGGAGCGATGGATTCACACTGGGGCTCCCGCCCGTTGTGCCGCCGCCTGGTCCGGCGACGGATCGCGTGTGGCCATCGCCATGGGCGACCGGCGCGAGGCGTTGGTCTTTTGCGCGGAAGACGGCAAACCCTGCGCCACCATCCCCACCAGCGGTATTCCCGAACATCTCGCGCTCGACCATGAAGGACAACTGCTGGCAGTCGCATCGGGCGACGGTTTGCTCGCCATCCACGATGCGGCGGACGGCATGGTGTATTCCTCGCTGCCACATCGTTCGCTGGGGCTTTCGTTCGACGGTCCGAGCCGGCTGCGTTCTCTCACGGAAGATGGCGGGACATGCGTGTGGACCATCGAGCGACCATTCGATCTGTTCCAAGTCTGGAACGAGAAACCACGGGCCAAGTCCGACGGCGTGGTTTCGCGGTTGGCCATCTCGCCGAATGGCAAACACCTGCTCACCGCGAGCGCCGGTTGCATTGCCGTGTGGTCGGTGGACGGGGAGCGCCAGACGGTAATGATTCCGCTGGAGAATCAACGGGTTGATGATCGCGCTTCGGCATGGTGGCTTGGCGATGACGCGATTCTCATCCAAGTCCCCGGCGGTCTTGAGCGGGTGCCGGTGGACCACCAAGGGCATCCCGGAAAAACCGAACGCCTTGCCCGCGTTCCCGGATCGACAGTGCTCGATGTGACCACCGAGGGTCACTGGCTGGTGAGCGTGTTGAACGAGGACGGAGAGCCCGAACACGAACTCTGGCCGGGTGGAGATTCCGCCAAGGCTACAGCGCATGACGGCATCATTCCCGAGTCCGGTGGTGCGATCGAAGTGCGCGGCAACCAGGTGGTTGTTTCCGCGACGGATGGGAAACCATGGCGGCTGACGATTCCGAATGCCACCGGCATCGCCGATGCCTGCGCCACGCGCGACGGATCACTGGTGATCATCGTCACGATGGACCACCGGGTGATGTCATGGCGGATGAAAACCCTCGCAGGCACCCTCGATGCCGCCGGTTTCTGATGCGAGTTCGGGTTTGACGCTAGGCCGGCAGTTGCCACGATGAGGCATGAGAGGAGATGATCGGACGGCAGCAGGACAGTTTCCCAACACGAGCTGGACCATCGTCCAGCGGGCAAGGAGCGACCAACCGACTGCCGAAGCGCGGCGTGCGCTCGAAGACATCTGCGGCGGCTACTGGCTGCCGATCTATGCCTTCATCCGCCGTACCGGCGTGCGCCCGGCCGAGGCGGAGGAACTCACGCAGGAGTTCCTAATGCGGATGGTCGAGGGTGAGTTCCTCTCCAGCGCGGATCGCGAGCGCGGCAAGCTCCGCACCTTCCTGCTAGCCTGCGTGAAGCACTTCCTCTCCGGTCAAAAGCGCGCAGCCAACCGTCTCAAACGCGGCGGCGGGCAGGCTCCGGTTTCCATCGACCAGGCCATCGCCGAACATGGTTATGCCGCGGAGCCCGCGGATGATCTCACGCCCGACGCGCTGTTCGAGCGCCGCTGGGCGAAGAGCCTGATGAACCAGGTGATGGAAAGTCTCGCCATCCAGATGGAGCGCGAGGGCAAGAAGGAACTCTACGACGCACTGCTGCCCTTCACCCATCTCGATGCGAAACCATCCTCCATCGCCGAGGCCGCCGAGAGGCTGGGCATGAACGAAGCCGCGGTGAAAATGGCCATCAGCCGCCTCCGCCAACGGCTGCGCGACCGCCTGCGGGAGACGGTCGCGGAAACCCTCGGGCCGGACGATGATCTGGAGGAGGAGATGTTGCATCTGAGATCGCTGCTCGCGGGCGGGTGATCCCACGGCGGGATCTGTTAGAGACATCACTCCAGCACGTCATCCGAAGCGTTGTCCGGGAAGACCCTGGCCAGGCTGGTGTCATACCAGGCCTCGATCCCGCTTGCCGCCTGCGCGCGCTCCGTTTCGTCAGGGATCGAAGCCAAACCGTAAAGGAGGTTCTGACGCCCGCGGTCGATGGCGGACGTGTCTCCGATATCGATGCCGAGATAGGACTTTCCGGCACTGTTTTCCTCGAGCGGGATGAGCGCGCGGTTGGCGGCTTCGCTGACTCCTGCGGCGATGGCGGTGACGGCTGCGGCGATGGCGGCGATGGTGGTGCGGGTGGATGCTTTCATGGTCCTGGTTCTTTCTGTTTTTGTTTGGTTGTTTCCGGTGATCCGGCCGGATGATTGACCGGCGCTGACATTCCTTTCTTGAGCCGTGTGTTTCCGGAGGTAACACGACTGGCGAAAAAAGATCCCGGCCTCCCGGAATCGGGATTCTCCCGGCCATGCCGCCGTGCCAGACTGCGTCCATGATCACCCGCCGCTTCGGCCGCACCGGAATCGCCATGCCAGTCCTCAGTTGCGGCGGCATGCGCTATCAGCACAAGTGGGACGATGTGCCACCGGAGGAAATCCCGCAGGCCAACCAGGACAACCTGGAGGCCACCATCCGGCGGGCGCTGGAGCTCGGCATCAACCACATCGAAACCGCCCGCGGATATGGCACCTCGGAGATGCAGCTAGGCCGCATCCTGCCCACCATCCCGCGCGATCAACTCATCGTCCAAACCAAGGTGGCTCCCACCGCCGATCCGCAGGAGTTCCTCGCCACCTTCGAGCGCTCGATGGAATATCTACGGCTTGATCACGTCGATCTGCTCTCCATCCACGGCATCAACAACCGCGAGTTGATGGAATGGACCCTTCGGCCCGGCGGCTGTCTCGATGCGGCGCGACGCCTGCAACACGAGGGCCGTTGCCTGCACCTCGGATTCTCCACCCATGCCGCGCTTGAAATCATCCGCGAGACCATTGCCAGCGATGCCTTCGACTACGTGAACCTCCACTGGTACTGGGTGAACGACCGCAACTGGCCTGCCGTCGAGGACGCGCGCGACCGCGATATGGGCGTCTTCATCATCAGCCCCACCGACAAGGGCGGCAGGCTGCAGGAGCCGCCGGAGAAACTCGTCAACCTCTGTGCGCCGCTCTCGCCGATGGCCTTCAACGATCTCTACTGTCTGATGCGCCCCGAGGTGCACACCCTCAGCATCGGCGCGGCGCGTCCCGGTGACTTCGACGAACACGTCCGCGCCGTGGAACTGCTCGGCCGCGCCGATGAGCTCGTGCCGCCGATCGCCGCACGGCTATGCGCCGAGATGGAAACCCAACTCGGCCGCGATTGGCTGGACCACTGGCAGGAAGGACTGCCCGAGTGGGAGGACACGCCGGGCCACATCCACATCCGCGAAATCCTTCGCGTTTGGAATTACGCCAAGGCGCTCGACATGGTGGAGTTCGCCAAATCCCGCCACAATCTGTTAGGAAACGCCGGCCACTGGTTTCCCGGGGAAAACACCAGCACACTCGAATCCCACGACCTGCGCCCGTGTCTTGCCAACAGCCCGTTTCCCGAACGCGTCATCGCCGCGCTGGAGGACGCCCGCGGCCTGCTCGCGGGCGAAGGGGTCGAACGCCTCGGCAAGCACTGAACCCATCACACCGCCCAAGCAAACGGCCCTTCCGGTTTCCCGGAAAGGCCGTTGTGTTTTGGAGTTCGCGGAGTCCCTGTTAGAGAACCATGTCCTTGAGCTTCTTCAGCGGACGGATCTTCACCACGGTGGTCGCGGGCTTCGCCTTGAACATCACTTCCTCCTTGGTGAAGGGGTTGATGCCCTTGCGAGCCTTGACCGCCGGCTTGCGGACGGTGCTGATCTTCAGCAGGCCCGGAAGCACGAACTCGCCGACGGCGTTCTTCTTGACGTGCGCCTCGATGACTTCCGTCAGGCTTTCGACGACGGAGCCAACCTGCTTGCGGCTCAGTCCGGTGTTGGTTGCGATCAGGTCCAGGATTTGGGTCTTGGAGGATTTCTCTTTAACGGGGGCAAGTTTCTTAGCCATGCGGATGAGTTCAGGACACCGGACGCGAATGTCAAGACCCCATGATGGATAATTCCCTCAAATTTTCGAAAAAACCCGGAAAAACAGCCTGAAAACACGCGGAATTGACCAACCCCGGTGGTTTCGGCAACATTCGGAGACGTGCAACCACTGCGTTTTCTGGCTCTTTTCCTCGTTTTCGCCGCCACCACCACCGCCCGTCCGTGGACGGACGAGGTGATGTATTTCGTGATGACCGACCGTTTTCACGACGGCGATCCGGAGAACAACACGCCGCCCGGCTGCGATCCGGCGCTTTACGATCCGCACCAGAAGGACATCTCGCGCTATCTCGGCGGCGACCTCCGTGGCCTGGAGCGCGCGCTGGAATCCGGCTATTTCAACGACCTCGGCGTGACCGCGCTGTGGCTCACTCCGGTGGTGCGCAACGTCTGGCGCTCCGGATACGACCTCGGCGGGTGGAAAACCGGATACCACGGCTACTGGACCCAGGACTGGCTGGACATCGATCCGCACCTCACCAGCGGGGTCTCGCTCGCCGGCGAGCCTTATCCGGACAGCGCCGAGGGCCGCATGCGCCACTATCGCGACTTCGTGAAGCTCGCGAAATCCAAAGGCGTGCGCGTGATCCAGGACGTGGTGCTCAACCATGCCGGGCCGGTGTTCTACTACGATGCGAATGGCGACGGCCGCTTCGATGTTTCGAAGAAGGACGAGTGGGTGCAGCCGTTCCGCAGGGACGGCTATCACGACAACGCGAAATGGGCGGACGTGCCCAAGTGGAACGCGGCGCGCACCATGCCGGACGGACCGCGCAAACTGTTAGATCGAACCATCGCCACCAAAGGCACGCTCGCCGACATCGCCGCATACGGCCGCAAGGGCTTCTCCCACGACAGCCTCGGCAAGAGCGATGGCGAGGAGGTCATGTGCGACTTCTTCTCGCTGCGCGACTTCTGGACTGAGGCCGGCGGCGCGCACTTCGACGCGCTGGTGGACGAGTTTGTGGAGATCTATCATTTCTATCTCACCACCGTGGGCGTGGATGGGCTGCGGATCGATACGGTCAAGCATGTGCATCACGAGTTCTGGGACGCCTTCACCGAGCGGTTGCGCAAGCGCCTCGGACCACAGGCGGCGGACAAGCTGCTCTTCGGCGAGATCTATGATGGCAACCCGGCGGTGCTCGGCCGCTACACCTGGCGCTCCGATTGGCCGCGCCGCGATGATCCGGCGCTCGACTCGGTGCTCGATTTCAACTTCTGCTTCACCGCCCGCGAGTATCTCCGCCATCCGGGTTCCCGTTTCGGCACCGCGCATGCCTTGGAGAAATCCTTCGCCACCCGGACATCCTCCGATGAGGCCGGCCGCCCGTTCTACAATCCGAACCCCGGCCCGGACGGGCTGAACTCCCAACAGAAAATCATCACCTTCATCGAAAACCACGATGGCCTGAACCGCTTCCGAGTGGGTGGCGTGACCGAGCGTCGCAACCGCCTCGCCCAGGGCCTGGTGATGACACTGCCGGGCATCCCATGCCTTTACTACGGAACCGAGTTCGCGCTGCCCGATCACGATGGCAAGGTCGGCGAGGACGGGGAAACCGGCCGCCTGATGTTCTTCAGGCGCAAGGACGGCCCCACGCTCCGCGACGTGCGGACGTCCGCATCATTTCGCGAGATTTCCGAACTCGCCGCCCTCCGCGCCCGACTGCCGGTCCTGCGCACCGGCGACATCGTCCCGCTCTGGGTGGATAACGATTCGGGCTCCGAGGACGACGGCGTGTTTGCCTTCGCCCGCAGCGCCAACGACGGCGCGGACTTCGCGGTCATCGTCGTCAACGCTTCCGACAGCCCGCGTGTGACCGGCGCCGCGGACATGAGCCTGCGCCTGCCATCATCCCTGCAAACCGCCGGCCGCATCCTGAAACCCGCGCTCACCATCGGCATCGGCCCGTCTCCCGTCGCCGATCCCATCGATGCCGCCGCGCCGCTGCGACTTCCCGTCCCGCCTTCAAGCCTCGTGGTTTACGAACCGGTGGTCCCGTAAGGTGGGAAAAGTGCTGCCAGGGAATCCGCGGCAAGCCCGGACAAACTACCGTTGCTCCGATCAAGGCCTGGCGGGGTTCGCCTGCCGGACCTCCACGGCCCCTGACAGCGCCGCGAGGGAAACCCGGCGCGGGCCGTTCCGCAACGCCAATTCTTCATGCTGCGGATTTTCGCGGTCTTGCGACCGTGGCCGTGGAATCGGGATTGATGCCGTGGCACAGGTTTTGCTAGATTGGGATGCATGATGCACCGACTTGCCTCAGCTCGCGCCGGGATCAGTCCTGCGGACATCGCCTACATGGAGGCCCTTCTCGACCGCGACGGGAACTCCTCCGCCTTCGCCCGCCTCTGTGAGGATCCGGACGCGCTCGCCTCCATTCTCGACCTCAGGGAAATCCACCGGGCGCTGCTCGAAAGCCCGGTTGCCCTGCCGGTTTCGCCGTCGCTCTACTTCTATGTGCTGGTCCGCCACGCGTTTCTCGACGGCGGCATCGACCATCGCGAACTCGCGGACTACGTGGCCGGCGTGTTGGTGGAGAAACTTCATAGCCGCCCGGACCGTCGGCCCGGCGCGATGTCGGCATGGGTCACCCATGCGGTGGACTTCGTCTCGGTGATCGCCTCGGCCCACGGCGTGTTGCGTTTCCATCTCGAAGTCGCCGCCGGCGATCAGTTTCTCATCCTCACCGGGCTGTTTCCGGAGTTCCTCGACCATCGCTCGGAACGCCACGGCGCGCCTGGCGTCGGGTTTTACGAAACGTTTGCCCGCAACGCCTACCGCAGCGCCGCCTCGCACACCGGCGTCGCCGCCCCGACGCGCGAACTCTTCGGCCTGCTCGCCGAGTCGTTCCCCATCGCCCGCCGCTCGCTCAACCGCATGGCGGAACGCTGCCTGTTCTGAAGCCGGGGAAACGGTTGCAAACCGGGGTGGATTCGCGGACAGTTCAAGTCTCCGAAACCGCCATGAAACTCCTATCCGCCGCCGCCGTCGCGCTCGTCCTGCTGGTCCCCAACGCGCGGGCCGCTCTGAAGGTGGGCGATCCCGCGCCCAAACTCAGCCCGGGCGAGTGGGTGAAAGGCGAAGCTGTTAGGGAATTCGAGGGCGACAAGGTTTACATGATCGAGTTCTGGGCCACCTGGTGCGGTCCCTGCATCGCGGCCATTCCGCACATCAACGAGATCTATCGGAAGCATAAGGACAAGGGTCTGGTCGTGATCGGACAGAACCTCGGCGAGGATCTTGCCACCGTGAAGGGCTTCGCCGGCAAGATGGGATCGAAGATGAGCTATCGCGTCACGGCGGATGACGCCAATGGCACCATGGGAGCCAAGTGGCTCAAGGCCGCCGGGCAGAACGGCATCCCCTGCGCCTTCGTCGTGAACAAGAAAGGCCGCATCGCCTACATCGGCCACCCGATGGCCATGGAGGATTCGCTGATCCCGAAACTGCTCGCCGAGCCTTCGGAAAAAACCGCCGACGCCGCCAAGCCCGCCGGTCCGGCCACGCCGGGACCCGAAGCGCTTGCCCTCGAAGCCAAGGCCCGCGCCCAACTGCGCGACGGCAAGGCCGACGACGCCGAAACCACCATCGCCCAACTCCACGACGCGCTGCCGGAAAACTTCGCCCACCTCGGAGCGATGCTCGAACTCGAACTGCTCATCGCCCGCCAACAGGACGACGATGCCGCGCAGCTTTCGAAACTCCTACGCGAGGATTTCGCCGACCGCCCCGACGTTCTTGTTAGAGTCGCCGCCACTCTGGTTTCCCAATCGAAACCGACCGAAAAACTGCGCGCGTCCGCCACCCGCATGGCGACTCCCATCGCCGAAGCCGAGGGCCCGCAACGCTCCGCCGCGCTGGCCGTGCTCGCACGCTCCGCGTTTCAGGAAGGCGACAAGACCCGCGCGATCGAACTCCAGACCCAAGCAGTCGCCACGGCACCCGACGATGCGTCCGCCGCGGCCACGCTCGAAGCCTATCGGCAGGACCGCCTGCCGTGATCAGTCCTTGATCTGTTGGATCTCGATCTTGCGGAACTCCACAGGGTGGCTCTCCGACTGGAGGCAGAAGTAACCTTCCGAAATCATCTTGTCACCCGCGACGGCCGCGAGCGCCTCGGCGTGCTTGTCGCCGCCGTATTGCGGCTTCGAGTAGCGCATGACCTCCTCGCCGTTGATCAGGTGGCGGATGAGCTGGTTGCCGCGCACCTCGATTTCGAGTGTCACCCACACGTCGCCGTGGAAGGTCTTGGATTTCGAGGAAATGCAGTGGCGGGTTTCCAGCTTGCCATCCATCTCGACGTGCGTGCCGGGTGTGCAGAGGTTGCCGGTGGTGCGTTCGCCCTTGCCGGTCCCGCCGAGGATCTGCACTTCCAGCGAGGCCGGGAAATCCTGGCCGATCTCCATGGTTTCCGGCGACTCGCTGTGGATCATCACGCCGCTGTTGCGGAAGGCCCAGCCCGGGCCGCCCTTGATCTGATCGCCGGTGAAGCGGTATTCGAGGCGCAGGCGGTAGTTCGAATACTTGTTCTTGTAAAACAGGTGGCCGAAGCGGCTGTCCCACTCCTTGTAATCCGAGTAATCCACCTTCAGCACACCATCCTGCACGCGGAAGGTGTTCTGGAAATTCTCGCCCGCCTTGCAGCCACGGATTTTCGGCGTCCAACCGGTGAGATCCTTGCCGTTGAAGATCGACTCCCACTTCGCCTCTTCGGCGGTGGCCAGGCTGAAAAGGGCGGCAAGGGCTGGGATCAGGAATGTTTTCATGGGATTGCGTGTCGCGCGGGCGTTATCATACGCGGCCCGGCTGCGGATCATTCAGGAATTTTGCGCGTCGCATCCGGTTGGCCGACCCCGCGGCCGGTCGAGGCCCCGCGATCGGAGCGTGAGCGGGCGGGCGAACGATGCGACTGAGCCGTTCGGTGGATTCCTGATGCCCGGACTCCACAATCCCCGGGCTTGTCAAACCGGAGCCGCTGGTGAAACTCCAAGTCTCCGCCCCTGTCCGGGGTGCGGCCTTTTCACTCCACCATGCACTTCATCGGGATCGAGATCGGTTCAGGCAGCACGCGCGCGTTGGTGCTCGATCTGGAAGCCGCCGCCATCCGCGCGGAGGCGTGGGTGCCGCACGACTGGATCGAAGGCCTGCCCGCCGGATACCGAGAGCAGAATCCCGCGCAGTGGATCGACGCGGTGGATCGCGCCGTGCGCCAGTGCCTCGCCTCGCTCGATGGCCAGAAGGAGCGCGTCGCCGCCATCGGCGTGAGCGGACCGCAGCGCGGCTTGGTGTTGCTCGACGAGGCAAACCGCATCGTCCGCCCGACGAAACTCGCGGGCGATGTGTCGGTGAAACGCCAGGCCGACGAGATCGCCCGCGCGTTTGGCGGCACGCCCGGCCTGATCGAACTGGCCGGACAGGTGCCCGGTGTGGAGTCCGCAGCCGCCGAGTGCCTGTGGCTGAAACAACACGAGCCCTACCATTTCCAACGCGCCACCACCTTGCTGACGGCCCAGGATTTCATCGCCTACTGGCTTACCGGCGAGCGCGCCACCGAGCCCGGCAGTGCCTCGGGCACCGGACTGCTGGACATCCGCACGCGGACCTGGTCGGCGGAGTTGTTGGATTTCATCGATTCCGGTCTGGCGTCGCGTTTGCCGCCGGTGTTGCCACCCGACCAGCCGCGCGGCTTGCTGCGGCCGAACCTGGCGAAGGAGTGGGGCTTGTCCGAACTGGTGCAAGTCGGCGCGGGCAGTGCGGCCCCGATGCTTTCGGCGCTCGCCGCCGGTTGCGTGGCGGACGGCACGGTCGCCGTGGAACTCGGAGCCACCGGAGTGATCGTCGGCGTGGGGGCCTCGCCTGTCATCGACTTTCGCGGCGAGATTGTTTCGCTGTGCAGCGCCACGAATTCGTGGATGGGCATGGCCACCACCATCAACACCGCCGTCGCACCCGAAGTCATCCGCCGCCACTACGGATGGAGCACCGAGCAGTTTGAAACGATGGTCGCTGGCGTCGCGCCGGGTGCCGAAGGCCTGCTGATGCTGCCCTACCTCACCGGGGAATCCATCCCGCGCCTGCCCGAGGGCTGCGGCGTGCTTCATGGCATCACTCCGGGAAACCTCACCCCCGCCCACATGGCCCGTGCCGCCGCCGAAGGGGTGGCACTCGGCCTCGGCTACGCGATGAGCCGCCTGCGCGACCTCAGCTTCGATCCGCCGGAGATCAAACTGTTAGGCCCCGGTGCGTCCAGCCCGCTCATGCGGCAGTTGCTGGCGGATGTGTTCGGCGCGCCGGTCGTTCCGGTTTCCAGCCGCCAGGGCGCCGCGGTCGGCGCGGCGATGCAGGCTGCCGTCGCCTTCTTCCACCAGTGCGGAGAATCGCTCGGCTTCGAGGAAATCGGCAGCTACCTCGTCGCCGGAGACGCCGCCTCGCGCTGCAATCCGGACCCCGAGCGGCATCCGATCTATCAGGAAATGATGTCGCGCCAGCAATACCTCGTGGACACCCTCCATCCCGCCGGTTTCCTGTGAGCAAGAAGGACCGCACCGAGATCCGCGGCAGCCGCAGGAACGAGCTGTTAGGCACGGTGGCCGGCTGGCTGATGCGCACGCTGGCCGCCACAGTGCGAATGGACATCCGCGACCGCTGCGGCATCGCGGACAACCCGGTCACCATGCCGCCCGCGATTTACATCCTCTGGCACAACCGCTTCTTCGTGGTGCCGCCGGCATGGAACCGCATCTGTTATGGCCTCCGGAAAACCGTGGCACTCACCAGTGCCAGCAACGATGGCGCGATGGTCGCCGCCGCGATGAAGGTCTTCGGTCTCGATTCCATTCGCGGCTCGTCATCACGCCGCGGTGTGGCCGCGCTGGTCGGATTGAAACGCGCGCTCGCCGCCGGCAACGACATCTGTCTCACACCCGACGGCCCGCGCGGCCCGCGCTACCGGGTGCAGCCCGGATTCCTCAAGCTCGCCGAGGCCACCGGCGCGCCGATCATTCCCATCCACCTGCGGTTTTCCAACGCATGGCGCTTGAAAACCTGGGACCGCTTCGTCATTCCCAAGCCGTTCAGCCGTGTCGAGATCACCTTCGCCGAACCCATCCGCATCCCCCGCGGGCTGGACGAAGCCACCTTCGAACTCGAACGCAGAAAACTCGAATCCCTGCTCATCGAAGGCACCGATGACGCCTGAATTCAGAATCAGGAAACAAGAGCCCAGAAACCAGAGAAGACGGATCACAGCCCGGACGCCCCTCTCTTCTCTTGATTCTGGATTCTGGACTCTTGCCTCTAACCTCCTCCCGCTCCCACTCTCTTCCCCATGACCACTCCCCGCATCATCGATGGAAAAGCCGTCGCCGCCGCCGTGCTCGACGAATGCCGTGCCGAAGCCGCCGCTCTAACAGCACGAGGCGTCACCCCCGGGCTCGCGGTCGTGCTCGTCGGCGAGGACCCGGCATCGAAGGTCTATGTCGGATCCAAAGTCCGCACCTGCGGCGAACTCGGCTTCCACTCGCGCAAGATCGAACTGCCCGCCGCCACCACGCAGCAGGAATTGTTGGAAGTCGTGCGCGGACTCAATGCCGACCCCGCCATCCACGGCATCCTGGTGCAATCGCCGCCGCCGAAACACATCGACGAGGAGGAAATCATCCGCGCCATCGATCCGCGCAAGGATGTCGATGGCTTCCACCCGGAAAACGTCGCCAAGCTCGCGCTCGAAGACCCCACCGGCTTTGTCCCATGCACGCCGGCGGGCTGCATGAAGTTGATGGAGGCGTCCGGCATCGATACCAACGGCGCGGAAGCCGTCGTCATCGGCCGCAGCATGATCGTCGGCAAGCCGATGGCGCTGCTGCTGGTTTCAAAGAACGCCAACGCCACCGTCACCATCGCCCACTCGCGCTCGAAGGACCTGCCCGCCATCTGCCGCCGCGCCGACATCCTCGTCGCCGCCGTCGGCCGACCGGAGATGGTCAAGGCCGACTGGGTGAAACCCGGAGCCGTGGTCATCGACGTCGGCATCAACCGCGTCGAGGACCCGTCGAAAAAATCCGGCTACCGCCTCACTGGCGACGTCGCCTACGAGGAAGTCGCGCCGCGTTGTTCCGCCATCACCCCCGTCCCCGGAGGCGTCGGCCCGATGACCATCGCCATGCTGATGAAGAACACGCTGCAGGCTGCAAGGCAGCTTTCCTAAGGAGAAGGGACACTCCTGTCCCTTCCCGATCCGGCAAAGCCGGAACCCGGTCGTAGGCGCATTCGTGAGAATGCGAATTTCCCGCATCTGGTTGGTTGCCAGCCCTTGATGGATTTCAATCCCGGAAAATCGACTGCTCCCCTCCGCCTGGGATTTCCGCAAGGACTCAAACCCGCCGAAAATCCGATCCCCTCGCAACTTTCGCGCGAGTCCTGTGGTTTCATGGCCATGCTCCCGCAAGCCGACTCCACCTGGACCCTCAACGAGGCCGCCCACCTGCTCAACCGCGCGGGCTTCGGCGGAAGCCCCGAGGAGATCAAGGCCCTGCACGCCATGGGCCGCGTCAAGGCGGTCGATTCCCTGCTCAACGGCGAAGACTCCCAGGATACCGTTCCTCGCCCTTCCTGGGCAACCGTTGAACAGGCGCTCGCCGACTTTCGCGCCCGGAACCAGCAACGCCGCGAGACGATGCGCGCCACCCGCGGACTTTCCCCCGAGGAGGCCGAGAAGGCCCGCCGCGAGGCAAACCAGCAGATGCAGCAGGAAAACCGCCGCCGCTCTCTCGAAAGTCAGGGCTGGTGGTTCCGCAGGATGGTCCACACCAAGGCCCCGCTGCGCGAGAAGATGACCCTCTTCTGGCACGACCATTTCGCCACCTCCATCCAGAAGGTCAAGCAGCCGGTATTCATGATCGAGCAGAACGAGCTGTTCCGCCGCAACGCTTTCGGCAGCTTCCGCGATCTCACCCAGTCCATCGTCATGGACCCGGCGATGTTGTTCTATCTCGACACCCAAAACTCCCGCAAGGGCAAGCCCAACGAGAACTTCGCCCGCGAAGTGATGGAACTCTTCACCCTTGGCGAGGGAAACTACTCCGAGCAGGACATCCGCGAGGCCGCGCGCGCCTTCACCGGATACCAACTCGACTTCATCTCCGCCAAGGTCACCCACAACCGCCGCCAATGGGACGAGACTGAAAAAACCATCTTCGGCAGGACCGGCCCATTCGACGGCAAGGACGTGGTCAACCTGATCTTCGAGAAGCCGGCCGTCGCCCGCTTCATGGCGAAAAAACTCTGGGAGTTCTTCGTCTATGACAATCCGGCGCAGCCCGCGCTGGACTCGCTCGCCGATACCCTGCGCAAGGCGGACTATCAAATCGCCCCGCTGCTGCGCGAGATCTTCCTTTCGCGCGAGTTCTATTCGGAAAACGCCATCCGCTACCAGATCAAGTGCCCGGTGCAGTTCCTGGTTTCCATGCTCAAACAGCTCGGCATCGCTGAGCCTCCCGCCGGTTTCCCGATCAATGCCCAGCAACAGCTCGGCCAGATCCTCTTCCTCCCGCCGAATGTCGCCGGCTGGGACTGGGGCCAGGCGTGGATCAACACCAACACCCTGCTCACCCGCTACAACCTCGCCGGATTCCTCACCAAGGGGGTCGATGAAAGCGGCTCGATGGCGGGCGGCGATCGGATGAAACTCCCCGGCATGGGCCGCATCGCCGGAAACATGGGCCGCAACTGGCAGGGCCCCGACTACGAGAAAATCGCTCCGCGCGAGCTGCGTGACAACCCGGAGCAACTCGTCGATTCGCTGATCTTCCGCTTCTTCCAAGGACCCATCCCGGACAAGGCACGCGGCTCGTTCATCGAATACGCCACCTCCAAGAAGGGAGCCGTCTTCACCAACAAGGAAACCGCCGAACTCTGCCACCTCATGCTCAGCACGCCTTACTACCAGCTTTGCTGATCTCCACCGGACTCTCAACTCTCAACCATCAACTCTCAACTTCCATGAAAACCCGCCGTGAATTCCTACGCTCCACCATGCTTGGCGCATCCGCCGCATGGACGGTGCCGATGTTTGTCGAGCGCACCTTCGGCCAACTCCACAACGCCGCCAAGGATCTCGCCATCCAGCCGGTCACCGGCAAGGACGACACCATCCTCGTCGTGCTCCAGTTGGCCGGAGGCAACGACGGACTCAACACCCTCGCGCCCTATGCCGATGACATCTATCAGAAATCCAGGCCGCGCCTGGCGAAGAAGGAGAAGGACCTCATCCGCATCAACGACCACGTCGGCCTGAACTCCTCCATGCCCTTCCTCGGCTCGATGTTCAAGGAGGGCAATCTCGGCATCGTCCAGGGCGTCGGTTATCCCAATCCCAACCGCTCCCACTTCGTCTCCACCTCGATCTGGGAAACCGGCGATACCAACAACCGCTCAGCCACCGGCTGGCTCGGCCGTTACTTCGACAACGCCTGCTCCGGAGCCGATCCCACCGTCGGCATCAGTTTCAACAAGACCCAGCCCGAGAGCTTCGGAGCCGTCAAAAACCCCGGTGTCTGCCTCAACACTCCGGAACTCTACCGCTGGATCCACGGAGGCGGCGAACAGGCGCAGGCCGAGCAGTTCTTCGCTGAAATGAACCAACCCCACGCCCAGGGCTCCGACGATGACGACACCCCGGTGGACGGCGCATCCATCTCCATGCCCGGCGGCGGCAAACATGGCGGCATCTCCGGTGAGACCAACCTCGCCTTCCTCGAACGAGTCGCCCTCGACGCCCGCGTCTCCTCCGCGAAGATCCTCGAAATCGCCGCAAAGCACAAGACCACCGTTGCCTACGATGGCACGCCCATCGCGCGGAACCTCAACCTCGTTTCCCGCATGATCGCCGGCGGCATGCCCACCCGCGTCTATTACGTCAGCCACGGCGGATTTGACACCCACAACCAGCAGATCAACTCCCACGACCGTCTGTTAGGCCAACTCGACTCCGCCCTGAAGTCCTTCTTCAAGGACCTCAAACAACAGGGCAACGACAAGCGTGTCGTGCTGATGACCTTCTCCGAGTTCGGCCGCCGCGTCGCGGAAAACGCCAGCGCCGGCACCGACCACGGCAAGGCCTCCTGCCTCTTCGTCGCCGGTCCCGCCGTCAAGGGCGGCCTCTTCGGCACCCACCCCAGCCTCTCGGACCTGCACGAGGGCGACATCAAGCACACCGTCGACTTCCGCAGCGTCTATGGCAGCCTCCTCAGCGACTGGCTCCGCGCTCCGGACCTCAAGCCCATCCTCGGCGCGAACTATCCGAAGATGGGACTCATCGGGTGACGTGGCTGGGACTACCAGTCCCAGCATCCCGGAAACATGGATGGCCCACGTAGGGAGAGACCAGAGACCAGAGACCGGAGACCAGAGACCGGAGACCAGAGACCAGAGACCAGAGACCAGAGACCGGAGATTGAAGATTGAAGATTGGAGATCGCAAATTGTCCGCTTTCCGCTCTCTTCTC
>Ga0315904_10001935_pt1 | contig 32588 bp, 60 predicted proteins | sample LakEriMetagenome_6_FD_203529 | JGI IMG/M metagenome (GOLD analysis project Ga0315904, IMG submission 203529) | Freshwater fungal communities from buoy surface, Lake Erie, Ohio, United States - Buoy 12 MA120 | ecosystem: Environmental > Aquatic > Freshwater > Lake | place: USA: Lake Erie, Ohio...
GTTACACATCAGAGATCTCACTTCCTGCAACTGCTGGAACTGTTGCTGTAGGAGCATCTATTACTGCTCCAACATCTGTTCCAACAATCAAGTTGGCAACAACTTCTCAGACTGCAATCGTAACAGTATCTGATCTTGCTGGAGCACTTGCTACTGCTAACGCTGCACTTGCTGCAGAAAAGGCTGCTCGTGCTGCTGATAAGGTAACTGCAGATGCTGCTCTCGCTGCTGCTGTAGCAAAGGCTGCATCTGATGCTGCTGCTGCTAAGGCTGTTGCTGACGCTGCTGCTATTACTGCTGCTGCTGAAATTGCAACACTAAAGGCTAATGCTGTAACCGCTAAGGTTGCTGCTGATAAGGCTCTTGCTGATGCAAAGGTTGCTGCAGATGCTGAACTTGCAAAGGTAAAGGCAGATAATGCTGCTGCAATCGCTGCAATGAAGAAGGCATTTAATGATCTTGCCAAGAAGTGGAACGCAAAAAATCCAAAGGCAAAGGTTACACTTGTTAAGTAATTAACAAATTAAAAGATTTGGGAGTCAGGAAACTGGCTCCCTTTTCTTTTTTAAATAAAATGTTATAATAGTTTTATTAAATCTGGAGGCAGAAAGGACAATTAAGAAATTAACCAGAATATTAACAGCAACTTTATTAGCATTTGGTTTTAACCTATGGCTTCCAGAAAACGCTAATGCCACTTGTGTAAACTTTATACAATCACAAACCATAGCAGCAGCATATAATGGCGATGCCGAACCTACAGTACATACAATGGATACCTGCTCAGGTGATGATATATCTTATCAAATTCCTATTGCAAGCACAGTTACTTTTGACGGGGTACAGTATGAAAACATTTATGCAACAACTAACTCAGTAATTACATTTGGTCAACCTGATCCCACATACTGGGCATATCCTAATACACCATCTATCTCCTTATATTCAATGGACTGGTATCCAGGAGCAAGCGGAACATCTGGTTTGGATATATATTATTCAGAGGGCGGATTTCAATTAAATCTAAATATGGTCCCATACGGTAACTATGGGGCACAACCAAGTACAGTAAATATATTAGTGGCTATTACTAATACTGGCGGTTTAGCGGTGTCCTATAGTTATCAAGGTCCAGAATATCAAAATCTTAGAACAGGGGTAAGGCTTCATAATGGAGATATTGTTTCTTTAGAGGCTTGGGGCGCTACACAGGTTTCTCCTAATTCTCCTGCCCCTACATTGCAAGCAGAGCCTATTCCAGATCCTTCTCCTACACCTACTCAGCAGCCATCTCCAGAACCCTCTCCAACGCCCACAGAAGCCCCTATAACGCCCGAAGAGCAGCAAGAGCAGGTAGCAGAAGCAGCACAATTGGCTTCAGAAATATCAGACCTTAATAATCTTATTGCATCTATTAATGGTGAAGAAGTTAATGAGCCAGAACCAGATATTACAACCGAACCAGAACCAGAGCCAAGTCCTGAGCCTACAGATGAGCCAGATTTGCCTGAACCTGATGTTGAGGTTGATCCAGAAATAATTACTCCAGAGGATCCAAGATTCCCTGATGATGAAGAGCAAACTGAACCAGACGATCCCACTCCAACCCCAAGCCCTGATACAACAGGTGGGGTAGACGAAGAGACTGATCCAACTCCAGAGCCTTCAGAAGAGCCTTCACCTCAGCCAACGGATACAGATCCAACTCCAGAGCCTGAACCTGAGCAACCTGTTGACGAAGATCCTGTAGTAGCACCAGATAATGATAACACGGATAGCAGTCCTATTTCTGATGAGGAACTTAAGAAATTAAATAAACTAATTAGTGTTAATGATTCTAAATTAATGTCAGCCGTATCAAACTTTTTAACTGAGTTAAACCCAGAGGCTAAGAAAGCGTTGGCAGAAGATCTTGGTATTAAGGCAGAAGAAGTTGCCCTTATTGCAGAGGTAGCAAAAGAAAATCCTGCAGTAGCAGCAGCCGTAGTTCAATTTGCTGAAAAAGCAGCACAAAATGAAGATGCTTCAATGCCATATACCTTAGCAGATGCTGTAACAGAAATACAAACAGAGGCATTCTTAGCAGATCCGCTTGGCGTATTGACAGATATAGATTTTGAAAAGTTGTTAAGCCCAACAGAATGGGGTAAAGATATGACAGATGATCAGAGAGAAAAAGTTCAAGAGGTTGTGATCCCTGTTATTTTGGTAGGAAATATAGTTAGTTCAGTTATGTCACTAAGGAGGTTATAATATGAACATGATTAAGAAGATAGTTAAGGGATTCTTAAAGTGGCTTAAGGCTGCTGTAGTTGAGAGCATAGCCCAAGTATTTACCATCCTTGGCTTCTTTATTGCTTGGCTTACCCTTACAGGTACCGCCCAGCAGGTAGTGGGGGTAGCCACATTAATATCAATAGCCCTATGGCTTATCACTATCCCGCTTCGTGAAGAGAAAGAATAACTTGGTATAATACAGATATGAAGATTCGTCATATTTTATTATCGTGTATACTTGTATTAGGTCTTAGTGGCTGCGGGTATGACGGTCACTATCGCTATCCTTGTCAGGATCCAGCAAATTGGGATGCCAAAGAATGCAATCCTCCTATTTGCGAGACATCTGGCACATGTACACGAGACATAATTGGTCAAGAGGCATGGGATGAATATCAGAAGACGAAAGGTAAATAATGTCTAAACAAAGATTAACACCACAAGATCTTGATGCACGGCTTAAATTTATTCTTGGTTGTACATTGGGAGCAATTTTATTGTTTACAGCGTTAGGTATTCTATACGCTCTTATATTTGTGACACAGCCAATTGGAGCACAGTCAGAAAATGACAAAATGTTTTTTAATGTTCTCGGCTCAGTAGCAACATTTATTACTGGAACATTGGCAGGTTTATTGATTGGACAATCTGGTGCAAAAGATATCATGGCTGCACAATTGTCTAATAAAGAAATGGATGCTAAAAATACTCAAGCAGATAAGAAATTAGAGTCTGAAATTAAAATGGCAGAAGATAAACTTGATGCAGAACTTGATGAGGTAAGAGCAAGACTTGCAAAGAAACCAGACGGCGCAATGCCAGAAGAACAACCAGTAGACTTGGATTGGGATAAGGATTAATCATGGCAGAAATGGGAACAGTAGAAAAGTTTATTGAAGTAGCAAAGGGCGAAGTTGGAACTATTGAAGGTCCAAAAGATAACGAAACTAAATATGGAAAGTTTACAAAGGCTAACTTCCAGCCATGGTGTGGTTCATTTGTTATGTGGTGTGCAAATGAAGCAGGAGTAAAAGTACCAAATACTGTTTATACTCCAGGTGGAGCAGCAGCATTTAAAAAGGCAGGGGCGTGGATCGATGCAGATATTGCAGATCCAGAACCAGGCGATGTTGCATATTTTGATTTTCCTTCAGACGGAGTAGATAGAATCTCACATGTTGGCATTGTTATTGAAGACAATGGTGACGGAACTGTATGGTGTATAGAAGGAAATACCTCAAGCAATAAAAAGGGCAGCCAAAGAAATGGCGGAGAGGTTTGCAAACAACTTCGTGCTTATAAGAAAAATAAAAAGAATGTTTTAATTTCAATCGTAGGATTTGGTCGTCCTAAATTCGGCGGTGCAGCAGTAAAGAAATCTGATGAGCCTGCAAAGCCTAATAAGACTGCTAAGAAGCCTAAGACATGTCCAGAATGTGGACAAACTATTAATTAGTTGACACATTTTTAGTTCAGTGCTATACTAAATAGTAAATATAGAAAGGCTTGTAATGACTTGTATTGCAGTAGTTCGTGATAATGTAAACAATAAAATATGGATGGCTGGAGATCGTGGCGTATCAGACGATAATAGTATTAGCGTTTGTTCAAGTCCTAAGATATGGAAAAAAGAAGGCTATCTATTCGGATATGCTGGATCTATGGATGGGGATAGAATCAAGCATCTATTCGTACCGCCAGAGTTTGAAGGACGAGGCAGCATTGACAAGTTTATGTATAGCAAGTTTTTAAAAGCCCTTCGCAAATTCTATGAAGAATGGTGGGTAGATGTATCACCAACTTCTGATTTTGGAATGATTATATGTGTTCGTGGAAAGATATATGAACATAATGCATCAGATATGTCATTAACTCAATATGAACAAGATTATTTAGCAATGGGTTCTGGCGGGGATTTAGCATTAGGTTCATTGTACTCAACACAAAAACAAAAGGACGCAAGAAAAAGAGCGGTAACTGCAGTAAATGCTGCCATTACTCATTCAACTTCTTGCAAAGGTCCTATTGATATACTAAGTGTTTAGGAGTATGGTTACTATATGAATCATATGGGCATGGAAGACTTGTCTTCAGAAGAACAAGAGTTTGGAATTTGGTTACAGAACGGTATTGAAAGAGGATGGATTAGTGATCCATACTGCCATACACATGATGGTGGATATCAATATATGAGTGAAGAAGAAGTGCAAGAATGGGAAGAGGGTGGAGATCCTTGCGAACATGTAGTTAGGATCTTTATTTGATACATATCAAGAATGGATATCAAAAGATTAGTAAATAGAAACAGGATTGGTTCTGAGTTTTGGATAAATTCAGAAAATAAAAGTTTTTCAGAAATAGTAAAATCAAATACAACTATGCCTGGAATTTGGGCATCATCAGAAAGTGTTGTTCATAGTTTATATTATGATAATATATTAAAACCAATAAATGGTTATGCTAAAATATTTTGGCCAAGACCAGACTTTATAAAAGATAACGAAGTAGCATATTTAAGATATTTTACACATGCAGAAATATGGATTGAGCCAATGAGTCAGGGTTTATATGCCTTAGATAAAACATGGCAACGACAATTTTATCCTTCACAATTATTCATTAACTCACCGATAGGATTTTTTAATGCAGTGTATAAATTTTATATTCCTTGGATTTTTGATGAAGATTTAATATTAAAAATAAAAGATATTGAGGGTTCTCCTTTTAAAATTTTAAACGAAACAGTTACTTTTAATAAGTTAAATTATAAAGAAGACTGGAATTGTGACTGGATTCATTTTTTAATAAAATCTAATGGAGATCATATTGAAACATACCATGATCGTACATATGGCATAATACCAATTAAAACTCCAATATGTGATATAATCATTGAAGATAAAGAAATTATTAATAAGATAGAAAGAGAATATGAGCAATAGAATAATTTTTTCTCCTGTTGGACTTAATAGCAATAATAGTTTACATAATACGCCTCCAGTAAAATCTATTTCTGTATTGCCAGACTGGTATAAAGATTTAGCAGGATATAGATCAGGTTCTAGCCATAATAAAAGTTTTTTATATCCAGTTAATGATCGTGGGCAAGATGGGTCAGATGTATCAACAAAACTTTGTAATCCTTTAATGGATGCAATGGGTGCAGGATATATGCAAACATTACCAGAAGATGTTGAAGTGGTAATTGATAAAGATGAAAAGCCATCTATTTTTTGGGAATCTAAGGTTCCTTTAGTAGATACTAGACCTATAGTTGATTTTGCTATACCAAAAGATTGTTATCCAATTCATTTTGGCTGGAAGATGTTTTGGTACTATGAGACCCCTCCAGAATATTCTCTTTTGATTACACATCCATTTAATAGGTATGATTTGCCATTTTATAGTACTACTGGAATAGTAGATAGTGATATTTGGGGATTGCCAGTTTTTTATTCATTTTTTCTTAAAAGAGGATTTGAGGGTATTATAGAAAAAGGCACACCTTTATTTCAAATGATTCCAATAAAAAGAGAAGATTGGTCTTTAGAGTTAGATTATTCTGAAGAAAAATATTGGGAAAATAAAACTAAAGAAGAACAAAGAAGATCACATATAACAGCACACTATAAACAGTCCACGTGGCAAAAGAAAAACTATTAATGGTGTATAATGGAAAGTAACTACAAAGGAGAATAAGATGCAAGATCATAATATTTATGTAAAGCCTAAAATGTATGATAAGCCACATAAATTTTTTGAACGTTATTTAGATAATGACTTAAATAAAATGACAGATTATATGGTACAAATTTACAGGGATATGCAGAATGCAAATATACGTGGTGTATCTCCAGTAGGTTCAAAGCACGATAAATATTGGGTAGAATCAGGAAGCATATCCACAGTAAAGTGGACGGAATACAATGTATTTCAGTTTTATAATGAAGAAATTTATAATGTCTATTCTGCAATCAAAGATCTTGCAGTTGAGGCTTGCGATTATTATGGCGTAGATTTCAAAAAACAAAAGTATTATATCCAAGGTTGGTTTAATATTAATGATCGTAAATTAGGAAAACTAAACTGGCATGATCATGGTGGTCCATGGGCGCCTTTCTGGCATGGTTATTATTGTATTAAAGCAGAGCCATCATCAACATTCTATAAACTAGAAAATAGAGATGATTTAGTTGTAGAAAATCAAAATAAAGATAATAGACTTATTCTTTCTGAGATGGGTCATCCACATGCTATGGGTGATTGGAATTGGGATGGTCCAAGAATTACTTTGGCATATGATATTGTTCCACTAGAGACTATTAAGATGTATCCAGAACAGCAACACTGGTTCCCTCTAGCATAAAATGAATTCTATAAAAGTTTTTATTTATAGTTATAAAAATAAAAATTTACTAGAACAAGTACAAGATATAATAAGTAAACAAAGCAATAAGATTGATATCACTTATTATGTTTATGATCAAAATAATGTTAATAGGGATTTTATATTTAATGGTATAAGATCTAATATCATTTATACTCATATTAGGTGGGATGATATTAGATCTGTAACCTATTATAGAAATATGGCTATATTAAACTATAGCAATACAAAATATTATTTAGAAATAAATCCAAATATTTCTTTGATGAATGAATGGGATATATTTTTTACCTCTAACATAGAAGATAAAAAAATAATTTCTGGATTTGGTATTCCTAATCTATCTATAGATCGATATCGTGTTAATGTAAACAGACAAGAATCTTTATCAATACAGGAAGTAAATTATATTGATATTGATTTAATTTTTTGTTCTCAACTTGATGCCCTGAATTTAATTAAATTAAAAAAATTAAAAGAGTTTGGGCAAGATCTTTTTGCATCTATTATTTTTATTAACAAAGGATATAAAATATATTCTTTACCAAGTAGTATATGTTATAAAAAAATACAAGAAAATATAAATACGTATAAAGCATTTTCCAAAAATCATGGATATAATGAAATGTTATTAACCATAAAAAGTGATAATAATGAAAAATTTGAATCTTTTCATAATATATCAATTGCTGACATACAACAAATTCCTTACCAAATTAATGACGTAGTTTATAATGATTATAGTATTAGTCTAGAAAATATGGGTATGCCAAGATTTTTATCAGGTTATAATCAGGTACAAATAACATAGTATAATTTAGTAGGAGAAAAACATGAATAGAATAACTATAGTAGAAAACTTTATAACACCAGAAGATGCAAAAACATTAATAGATCAACAGTTAGATGTTAATGCTGAAAGAAATGAATACCCAAAGTACTACTCAAATAGGTACGGCGGTACATCTTTACCATATAATAAAATAGTTCAAGATATAATGATTAAGTATGGTCATAAATCAAATGAAATGCATAAAGCATTAAATGGTTTTAAAAATGATATATATGTTTTTAAAGGATTTGGATCACACTGGACTGCTGGCAGTAAGGGTAGTTTGCATATAGATGCACAAGGGCCAGAACCATTTATTGAATTCAGTACAATAATGTATTTAAATAATGAAGAAGAATATGACGGTGGAGTTATATATTTCCCAAATCAAGATTTTCAATATAAGCCTAAACAATACTCAGCAGTATTTTTTCCAGGGGCTGGAACAGAATATATTCATGGAATAACCACAGTTACTCGTGGTAATCGTTTTACTGGACTATATATGCATACAAGTTTGCCACAGTATTCAGATCCAGACTATCACCCTAATCCAGGAAAATGGAAGGCTGGTGAATATCCCCTTGTTAAATTATGAAATATTAGATTTAGGATTAGTTTTATATAAAGATGTAATAAAAGATCCTTATAAAATTATAGAAGATATTAACTTATTAGATAAAAGATATAATAGCGGTGAACATGGATCATCATTTACAGACGTAAAGCCTTGGCTTGCTTGGCAAAATGAAAGTGCTGGAACTATGGAAACTTTTTGTTGGCAAAAATTTTTCCCACCAAAGCATGCGATAAATCCAGATGATTATTATTTTAATGAACAATCAAGCATATCTAAAAGACTATATGAAACTTTAGATTTAGCCGCTAATCATTATGTAAATACACTATATCCATTTTGTGGTAAAAATATAAAAAATAGAGAATTTAGTATTCATTTATTAAGATATGAAGTAGGTGGGTTTCTTCCTGCCCATCAAGATCACGGTGTAAGTAGTAGAATATTATCTACTGTAAGTTACCTTAATGATGATTATGAGGGGGGAGAAATAGAATTTCTACATTCTAACATAATGATAAAACCACCAGCAGGAAGCATTATCTTTTTCCCATCAAACTTTTTATATGTTCATGAGGTACATCCTATAACTAAAGGGTCTAGATATTCTTTACCTCACTGGTATCATAATATGAGGAATCCTATTTTTTCTACAGGAGAGGAATAAAATGAAAAAATTAATTAAAAGAGTTAAACTTTATTTTTTAATTCGTAAAATAAAAAAAACAGATAAGAATAGAAGGTATTTTTACTAAATGATAATTCTTGGTATAAATGAAACCTCCCATGATGCTTCGATATCATTAGTTGAGGATGGAGAGATACTTTTTGCTGGGCACTCTGAACGGTACAGCAAGATTAAAAATGATTGGTATAACAATAAGGAAATATATGAAGATGTTCTTAATTATGGTAAACCAACACATATAGCATATTACGAACACCCTCAATTAAAAAGATCTAGAATATTTTTAAGAGGAGGAGCATCAGATTGGAAACCAAATATTCCAATGAATCTTCCAGTTAAATATTTTAGTCATCACTATTCACACGCTTGTGCGGGTTACTATACTAGTAAATTTAATGATGCTGTAATAGTAGTTTTAGATGCAATTGGAGAATATAATACATCAAGTATCTGGATAGGAGAAGGATCAAAGATCACATCGGTTCATAAAAAAAATTATCCATTTAGTTTTGGTCTTTTTTATTCCGCATTTACGCAATTAGTAGGTCTAAAACCCAATGAAGAAGAATATATTTTTATGGGGATGGCAGCCTATGGAGATTGGGCAAAATATTTTCTTAAAGTAAATGAATATTTTCCAGACTTAAAAAAACAAAAATATAATTTTCATCAAGGAATTCTTGATTGGAATATGCCAATTTCAGAACAAGATAAGTTTGATATTGCTGCAGCAGTACAAAAGGTATATGAGAATAGATTAGTAAATTTTATGTCGATGGCACAAAAACTTACAGGAAAACGCAACCTTGTTTTTATGGGAGGATGTGCATTAAACTGTGCAGCCAATACAGTCCTCTGGCGAATGTTTGATGACGTATGGATTATGCCAAACCCAGGAGACGCAGGCTCATCTCTTGGAGCAGCAGCAGCGCTTTACGGAAAGCATTTAAACTGGCAAACGCCATATCTTGGGCATGATTTAGGCGGGGAGTATCCAATAACCGAAATTATTACCAGTTTAATTAAAGACAAAGTAGCAGCAGTAGCAACAGGAAGAGCAGAGTATGGGCCAAGGGCTTTAGGTAATAGGTCAATTTTTGCTGATCCTAGAGATCCTTTAATAAAAGATAAGGTTAATCTTATTAAAAAAAGAGAATTATTTAGACCATTTGCTCCAGTGATTATGGAAGAGCATGCAAGTAAGTGGTTTGACATGAACTTTACTTCACCATATATGCAGTATGCTGTTAAATGTCTTCAGCCAGAAAAGATACCTTCAGTTGTGCATAAAGATGGAACATCTAGAGTACAGACGGTAAATAAGAAACAGCATCCAGGATTGTATGAGGTATTATCTAATTGGTATGCTATGACAGGAGTGCCAGTATTACTAAATACAAGTTTAAATATAAAGGGGCAGCCATTATTAAATGATGAAGCAGATATCAAAGCATGGGAAAATACATACAACTTTACAATTTGTAGGTAAGGTGCTATAATATAAATAGGAGGAATAATGGAGTCAACAAGAAGAAGTTTATTAAAAACATTAAGTTGGGAGACATTCCACCTTATTGGTGTTGCTGGAGTTTTAACAATAGCAGTTTATATTGCTACTGGAGAGTGGGAATATGAGTATGCTGCTCTTGGCGCATTGGTATATATTGCCTGGGAGGCATTAGGATATTTTATTCATGAAAGAGTCTGGGCCAGATTTGGCAGGAAGGTGAAATAATGAGAATAAAGATAATTAAATTTGTAGTAAAAATACTTGGCTACGAATGGTCTGGAGACGAACTTAAACTTCCAGTCTGGCAGGTAAAGGCTAAACAAAAGAAGAAATAATGCCATCATACGAATATGATTGTATGTCTTGTGCTGTGCGATATACAAAAGTTAGATCTATGTCAGAAGATGATCCAGGGTATCAATGTGATGCTTGCAATAAGCCCTTAGTTCGAGTATACTCCAATGTAGGAGTAACATTTAACGGTTCTGGATTTTATAAAACTGATAATAGAAGCAAGTAATGATATCTATACCTCAAGGTCAACTATGTCAGGCATTTGACCCAATGATGTATCTTCCTGAAAAAACACTTCACATAATAGACGATCCATCTAAAGCAAACACCTCTTGTGTTGCCCCAGCATTCGTATACCTTGAAGGAAGCAGAGGTAAAAGATTTTTATGTGATTATCATTATTTTTATGAAAAAAATATGACAGAATCTAGCACCCCTAATTTATGGAAAGATATTGAAAAAAAAATAATTGATCAAAGAGAATTAATTAAACAAACCTTTTGTAAAATTACAAATACAAAAGAAACCGCAGGGAAAAAATGCTCTATGACAGTAACTGGAAAGCATGGCCCATCAGAAATATATCAGTTAGGGCTGTCTTGCAACTCTGATGCTTTTATTAAAACAACACCCAAGTATAATAGTTTTAAAAAATATAATGATTTAATTCTTTTTTATGACAAAACTAAATCTAATTATTATTGTAATTTTCATTTTAGAAAATATTATTATAGATATTATTCTAATGGAATAGTTTATGAAGATATGTTTGATATAGTAGATGAAAGGTATAGAATGAATATTTCTATTGCCCAAGAGTCAGAAAACCTTTCGGTGGTGTAGAATTCTTTGCTTGCAAAATCGCCCTATTTAAGGTATACTATAGAGATTAAATAAAGTAATAATAGAAAGGTATAATATGTTTAGTATGCTTAAGGGTAAGGAAAACGAGAAGGTCTGGATTCTTGATGCTACTGATCGCTGTGATCGCTGCTATGCTCAGGCATATGTAAAGGTTATAGGCAAAAGTGGTTCTTCCCTTCTGTTTTGCGGGCACCATTACAATAAGGCAATGGACAACGCAATTGGATATGACAATATGATGAAGTTTGCATTAGAAGTTATTGACGAAAGAGAACGGCTTGTAGAAAACAGATTAGTAGGGAGCGAAAACTAATGTACGAATATAGAGTAAAAAAGGTAACGGGGGTAGTAGATGGAGACACTATTGATGTGGACATTGACCTTGGCTTCAATGTGTCCTACGCCCAGCGAGTACGCCTTGCTGGTATTGACACTCCAGAATCACGTACCACAGATAAATTTGAAAAAAGCCTTGGACTTGAAGCAAAAGAATACTTGAAATCTAAGTTAAAGGATGCAAAACTTATAGTCATAAAAACAGAAAAACCAGACTCTTCTGAAAAGTATGGTCGCATTTTAGGCTGGCTTTACGTTGACGGAGATACTATTTCTGTAAACGATCATATGATTGAAGATGGATATGCGTGGGGATATCTTGGAGAGACCAAGGTTAAAGATTTTGCTGCTCTTGCCCAGCAGAGAGAAAAGTCAAAAAATGGAAGAAAGTAAAAGAATTGATGAATTAATTTTATTGGGTGCTCTTGAGCCTGAAGGAATTGATTCGGAAACTGGGGAAGTGTTATATAAGTTTACAGATAAACTTAAGAGTGTAGACCCACAGTTGCATGGTTTAGTTAATAATATGTTTAACAGCCATATAATGAGGTTGTGGGAATTAGGAATGGTATCTATGAATATCACAGATCCTAATCCAATTGTTACTTTAACTGAAAAAGCATTTATTCCTGACTTTATGAGTTTATTAAATGATGATGAACTTTACACTTTAAAAGAAATTAAAAGAAATCTTTTAACAGAGTAGTATAATTATCCTGGTGTCATTATGGAATATATTGTAGGATTTTTATCTGCCTTTGTTTTTTTGTATTTAATATCTTATTTACAAAGAAAGTATAATATTTTTTATGAAATTTCTTTGAGGCATTTAAAACCTAGTCAAAGTCATATTCATAATTTAATTTATCTTTCTTCAGAGCCAATAAAAAATAATATTAAAAAAACTCAATCAAAAGTCCATGATGCAAAAACTAATATTAAGGTAATAATAATGGATAATCAGGCGTACTGGATTAAAGATAATTTATTCTATACCGCAGACATGTCAATTGATGGAAACGTTAATAAAGATACGACAAGAACAGTTGACACAATGAATATGAATAGTGTACAATTAGATAAAATGATGTTTATCATTGATAAATTAAGGGAAGAGGCTTTTTATGATCGTGGGGGTTCAGGGAACTAGTAGTTTTGATGACTACCAAGTTTTCCTTCGTGCCATAGGCGTAGCCCTATCTGGCATGTCTGCAGACGACGGGTATTTATATATCTATACTGCTGGACCAGCAAAAGTAAATTCTATGGTTATGGAATTTGTTAATGTTTCAGAAAAAGGAATGAAGTCCCGTGGGAAAAAAATTAAAATGTATAAAGTTGCCCCATCCTGGCTATCTGAAAATATGAAAGATATTAATTATTTTATGTTTTTATCAAAGCCTAAAGAGGGTAACTCAAAATTGGTTGCAGAAGCAGAATTAAATAATGTTGAAGTTGGAATATTTAAATACTAGGAGAAAAATGAAAATAAAGTCATTAAAGCAAATGGAAGAAATTGTTACAAAAAATAGTTCATTATTTTGGGATGGATGGACTGTAGTTAGTAAACAAAAATCAGATAAAGCAAAGACATCTCAATATGGTATGTATATAAATAATGCTTGGTATATTACTAAAAGATTTGAGCCTAATAGAGATGGATGGGACATTCCAGAAAAGTTTATATTAGGCCATGCATAAACTTAAATGGAAAGACAATGCATCTTGTATCGAATATGACACAAACATATTTTTTGATAAATATGAAGAGGATGAAGCCTTAAGGCCTGCTGTAGATAAACTATGCCTTGAATGTCCTGTAGCAAAAACCTGTTTTGCAGTAGGAGTTTCTAGTAAAGAGTGGGGGGTTTGGGGAGGCATTTATCTAGAATCTGGAAGCATATCAAAAGAATTTAATAGTCACAAAACAAAAGATATTTGGGGATCTATTTGGCAGAAAATGTCATTTGAATAATGTATACGGATAATATGAAGAGGGCATTTAGGTCATTGGATCATTTTGCTCCAAAAGGATTTAAGTTAGAACTAATAGATAATGATAGTTTCATTACCGTTCGTGCTTCAGAAAAATCTTTTATGTCATTACTTGAAAATGATAAAAGACGTGCGGTAGAATATATGATAAGAGTAAAAAAGGCTCTTGAGGACAATGGTGCCATTGTTCTTTTAGTTAGAGAAGGAGGAGTAGAATAATGGACAATAACGTTTCAAATCAAAATATTAATTTAGAAAAAGATGAAATTTATTTAAAAAATGTCGCCAAACTAGGACGTTCTGCAAAAAATGTATACGTTGTGGATAATGTTTTATCTGATAAAGAGCATAAAGAATTGTCTGATTTTATAAATAATTCTGATCAAGGTTTTTGGGTTAAAGAGCCGTGGAGCACCGAAAGAATTGGCAGAGAATCAATTCCAAATAATAACCTTGAACTTTTAAAAAAAATATTTGAAGTTGCTCATTTAAAATGTAAAAATCATTACGATATAGAAATAAATGATGTTTTTAGAGGTGAGTACGGTTTGCTAAAATGGAGTAAAGGTAGCAAAATGAATCCTCATATAGACACAGACTATCATAATCATCAACATATTGTATGTATATATTACATTAATGATGATTACGAGGGCGGAGAAATAGTTTTTCCAGATTATAACATAAACATTAAGCCTAAATCAAATAGTTTAATTATGTTTCCTGGAAATGAAAACTATGTTCATGGAGTGCTTGAAATTTTGAAAGGGTTCAGGTATACTTTTCCTATGAGGTTTGAGTTTGCTGGCTCTACATTTTTAGGACCAGCAGTAATCAATAGGAAGGTGTAGCATAATGAATTATGAAAATATTAATTTAGAAAAAGATGATATATATTTAAGCAATGTTGCTAAAATAGGAAATTCAGCAAAAAATATATATAGTGTAGAAGATGTTTTATCTACGGAGGATCATAAAAAACTTTTTGATTTTACAATTAATTCTGATAAAAGCCTTTGGGTTGGAGAGCCATGGGGAACTGAAATTCTTAATATGGAATTAATTCCAGAAGAAATCGTTCAAATATTAAGAAAAATATTTGAAATTGCTAAATTAAAGTGTATAAATCATTATGATATAGAAGTAGACAACTCCTATGTAAGTGCTCATAACTTAATTAAATGGAACAAGGGTTATGGTATGCGACCACATATAGATACTGATTTTCAAAAAGGAAATCATATTGTAGTTTTATATTATATAAATGATGACTATAGTGGTGGAGAAATAACTTTTCCAGATCATAATATGACAATTAAGCCAAAATCTAATAGTTTAATCATGTTCCCTGGAAATGAAAATTATCTGCATGGGGTTCTTGAAGTTTCAGATGGATTGCGATATACTTTTCCTACGAAGTTTCAATTTGCTGGTTCTACTTTTTTTGGAAAGGTAAATAAATAGTGCAAACATTTCTTCCGTCAGCAAATCCAGTAACTACTGCCCGTTGGCTTGATAGTAAGCGTTTAAATAAACAAATACTTGAGTGTTATCAAATTCTAAATGTACTATCTGGTAAGTCACCCACTGGTGGCTGGCGTAATCATCCAGCAGTTCTTATGTGGAAAGGCTATGAGCGTGGACTATGGCAGTATGTTCAGGCTATGATTCGTGAGGCTCGTAATCGAGGTATTCGTACAGAAAATAATGAGGCCAATCTTAGTAGACTTAAAGATCAATGTTGGGATCAATGGGGCAGCAATAAACCATCGTTTTGGGATGACACAATAAAACTTATGCGTGTAATTACTACACATAAGGCAAGTTTATTTGATAAAGATCCTATGTACTATGCAAAGTTTGGCTATGCTAAACATAGTATATATAACCAACCATGCTGTTCTACCTGCAAATATTATTGGATAACACACGAGGAGAGAAATGTTTGATTTTATATTATTTTTATTTTTTGTATTAATTATTTTTGTATTATCTGTAGAAGTTATTAGATTAAAAAATAAAAACATACAACTATTACTGGCGATGGAACAAACAATAAGAGATGTTGAATTTATTGAAAATAGATTTAATCAAAATAATATGCCAGAACGTGAACATTTAGTTTCTTTTCTAAATGAAACTCGTGATATTGCCTATAAATATATAGAAGATGTTCATGATTCTCTTTTAGTTTTTAAATCAGAAATTGAAAATGAGTTAATTAATCCTAATGAAGATTCTATTAAAAAAATAAAAAATGCTTTTGATAAATTACAAAAAATATATCCAGAAGATATCCCAAATGATTAATGCAAGAGGAATTCCAACCTGTTCTTGTCCAAATTGTGGGTGTGTTTTTTTTAATGCAGTGGTTCAGTTTGATCCAATAGATTATGAAATTGGTTTATATTTTTTGGACGGTACCTGCCGAGACTGTGGAACTTTGATAACATTGCCAACACCACTTGATAAGATAAGGGAGAAAGAATGATGAAAGAAATTATATTTTCAGTACTAACAGGATTTGGGTGCGGTGTTATTTTTGCTGCATTTAAACTACCAGTTCCAGCCCCGCCAGTGTTTGCTGGAGTTGCTGGTATAATTGGATTATGGCTAGGTTACGATGCCATAACAAGGTTCATATCCTAGGAGGAAAAAATGAAACTTAAAAAGTCACAACAAGCAATGCTATCTTCTTATGGAAGATCATTTGCAGTTGCAGCAGCAACATATGTTGCACAAGGCGATGGAGTTACATTGCAAGGTTTATTGCTTGCAGGAGTAATTGCAGTAGCAGGACCTGCATTAAGAGCAGTTAATCCAAAAGATCCAGCATTCGGCTTGATTGCAAACGTAGTTGATTCAGAACTTAAGAAGTTATCTGAAAAGGCTGCTCCAAAAAAGAAGGCAGTAAAGAAGTCACCAAAGAAATCTTCTGGTGGCGGAACTCCAGCCGATCATCTATAAATTAAAATCATAATGGGGTATCGGGAATAATTCCGTGCCCCATTACGTTTAATATACTGTACCTGCCCAAAGGGGGGTATAAATTGAACTCGCTTAACAAGGAGGAAATAATGGTAAGTTCATTTGCATTGGATCTATTTAAAGATCCATTTTTTATTGGTTTCAACAGGGAGTTGGACCGTCTTTCAAATATCCATCGTGAGGCAACTCGTCAATCTTATCCACCATATGATGTGGTAAAACTTGATGAGGACACTTACAAACTATCTTTAGCGCTTGCTGGTTTTAGCAAGGATGAGGTAGAGGTTTCTGTGGATAATGGAAGTTTAATTATCAAGGGTGAGAAAACCGAGGAAGACGAAACAAATGTCTTGCATAAGGGTATCGCAACCAGAAAGTTCACACGCACCTTTGCTCTTGGAGAGTATATGGAGGTTGATCGTGCTGAAATGGCAGACGGTATTCTTAGCATCTTTGTGGAAAGAAACATCCCCGAAGAAAAGAAACCAAAAACTATCAAAATCAAGTAAGTGATATAATAGATATATAGCGTATGGTATCGCTGCCAACGCCCACCTGAGCATGTGGAGAAACTGCTCTTTTATTATGCGTTTTTAATATCAGTGATAATTGCATCAGCAAGACCTTTATCAAAATGAAGATGTCCATCTGATATTTTATCAAACTGAGGCTGAAGAATAGAAACTATCCTATCTTTTGTTGCCTGCATTATTTTATGAACTAGGACCTCAGCCTGCTGTTCTGGTGTTAAATTTTCTTCCATATTCTAATTCTATCATAAGATATGATATACTATTTCTATGCCGTATCGTATAGGTGCTAAAGGGTCCAATGGTTGTTCTGGATACCCCGCTTTAAAGGACACAGGAGAGGTTATGGGCTGCCATAAGACTCGTTCTGAGGCTGCAGCACAGATCTACGCTATAAACCGCTCTGAGGGCAATATAGGCAAAGCAATGGTCAAAGAAGGCGACATGGTTATGGCAGGGTATGAAGATGAAATTCATGTCGGTAGAGTTGTTCATGTAATGACAGAAGGAATGCTTGGTATGCCTGGATCAGAATATGCACTTCCTGCATCTCCAGAAGAGCCAGCAATATTAATACAATTATTTGAAATGGAAGAAGGCGGTCTTGAAGAGACTGAGTATTTTGTAGGGCACAAAGCGTCTGAGGTTATGGTTATGCCTTCACTTGAAGCAAATGAGGGTATGGATAAATCAATGCATGAAGATGAAGAAGAAGACGATGAAGAAGATGATGTTAAAAAAGCATACGAAGGCTGTGGTTGCCCTATGTGTAAAGAATTAGATGTTACATGTGATCAGTGTCCACAATGTCAATCTGGAGAAATGAAATCAGATTGTTGTGCTAATGTAAATAAGAAAGCCCCATGCTGGGATGGATATGTACAGCGTGGCATGAAACCTGGAGATGGTGGACGTATGGTTCCCAATTGTGTTCCTGCAGAAAAGGCAGACGATCTTTGGGAAGATGACGATACAGTGGTTTATGAAACAGATTCAGTATCAAAGGCTGAGGGATATTCTCCACCAGCAGGTGCTCGTGCAGCAGCACGTAAAGCAATTAGATTTAAAGAGCAGGGTAAAGCAAAGGGTGCTGGAACATCAGTAGGCTGGACTCGTGCAGGGCAGTTAGCAAGAGGAGAAACTTTATCTCTTAGTACTGTTAAAAGGATGTACTCTTACTTCTCACGTCACGAAGTAGACAAGAAAGGTAAAGATTGGGCAAACCAATCTAATCCATCAAATGGCTATATCATGTGGCTTGCATGGGGCGGAGATGCTGGATATTCGTGGTCACGTCGTATAGTTAATGCAGAAAAAGATAAGGCATTATTTGCTGATACCTTTAACTCAATTCAAAAACAGAGTAGAAAGCGTGGTAGTGGTAATGTCATCTGGACAATATAAACCTTCTCGTAAATTTAATCCTATACAGATCAAAGATGGTAATGTTGTTCGTCTTCGCAAGGATGGAACAATTAAAGCAGTTCTTGGTAAATACGGCGAATATAACAAGAAAAATAAATAATATTTAAATTATTTAAAAATTTTACATTCTGTTATTATGTTATTATAGATATTAAAACATTTAGTTAAATTACTATCAAATACTTTTTGTTTTATATATTCATACTTATCATAATTTTGAGAAGATTTTAAAAATTTTGCTTCTGAGTTATCCTCAATAAAACAATTGTAGTCATAGTTAATAATTTTATTACCACTTTTACTACTAACATATTCAACAATATTATTTTTATATAAATTTATATCTTCATAGTTTAATATTAAATTAGAAAATTTTGGAACTATACTAAAAAAAGTTTCATAATTTTTAATTCTATCTTTAATAGTAAAATCAATTATCTTTTCAAAATTATTTTCATTGCTAAAATAAAATGCTTCCAATGAAACTATTGATGAAATTGCATCTAGTGGATTTCTTAATAATGTAACTATATAATTATTTTTTTCATAATGTTTGTATTGTGCTTCAGTATATAAATGACTTCTAAAAATATTTTTTTTAAAACTTTCACTAAAAATATTAAATAAATATGTAGATCCACACCTGGGATAAGTAATTAGGCATATTTCTTTACTCATATAAGTATTAAAACTTCTTACATTCTTTAATTAATTTATTATATATACTATAGGATGCAATAAAGTTTCCTTTAGAAACTTGCTCTTTAGCAAAATCATATTGGTCAAAAATTTTAGCAGATTTTAAAAAGTGGCTATTTTTATCATCTTTAATAAAATCCTTATACTCTGTATTAATAATTTTTCTTCCAGTTGCTTCACTTACATGATTTACTATTTCATGTTTATGTAAATTTATATCTTCATAGTTAAGTATAAGATCGCATAACTTTGGCACATTGCTGTGAAAAAAATTATAACCTTCTATCCTATTAGCAACATTATCATTGATATATTTTTCTAAATCAATATCTTCTTCCAGGTAAACGTATTCCTGAATAAGCATAGAGCAAATAGTATCAATTGGATCCCGCAATACATTAATTATATAATCCTCTTCTTTAAAAAATATTCTACCCATTTTCCAATAATATCTTCTAGGAAGATTGGAGACAGAATTTTCTGGAGACTCATTTAAAATATGAGTTTTATAAACATTGCTTCCAAAAGATGTATGTAATAGCCACCAAAGATATGTCGAACCAGTTCTTGGAGATGTAGCAATATGTATACCCCCACTTGATAAATCTCTTGGGTGAACATCAAAAGAATTATTTGTCATATTTACATTGCTCATATATTATCCTCATATATTTTATAAAAAAATTCTGCAAGATGTATTTGATAGTGAATTCCTGGATGACCAGGCCATCCAGGTAACTTATTGTCGTTAATGTCAATAATATGATCAGATCCTTTATTCCAGCAAGGATGTTTTATAAGGCTGGAACTATGCCCAATGCTACATGACTTGTGAGGAAAGTTGTTTATATTTTCCAAAAGATAGTTATCATTATCATCAGAAAATTCAATATATTTTTTTAATTTAAAATTAGGTATTTTTAACAAATTTTTCATTAACAAAGTTGTTGGTTTATGCCATGTTGACCATTGCAAATCTATATTATGTGATTTGCAAAAGTATTCTAATAAATATATTGAGTCAACGGCATCCAATATTAATTGATGAGGTGATAAAACATTTTCCATATATGTTATATTTTCATGTTTAGGTTCAAAATAATCTGATTTTTTGATATGTTCAAAAGCAATAAAGTTATTTCTTTTATCAGAATAAATCATTGGATCAAAAGACTGTTGCATCAATAAAGGAATGTTTGATCCAGGTATTTTATGTTGTTCCTTCGGGTTCATATTTTTTGTTGTAGAATAAAAATCTATATCTTCAACCATCATTCCTCTGAAAAACCCTGGGAATAAAGCAAAAATAGTTTTAGGCATTTTATATTTTGCACAAAATATAATTATTTGATCACAAATCTTTTTTGTTGACCATCCAGGGCTTGATAAATTTATGATATCTTTATTTATTTTTTTACCTAAAATTTGCGTCCAGATACCTTCTTCTGGAACACCCATTCCAAAAGTAAAAGAACATCCTGCCCCAAGTATTTCTGACTCATAGTTTATTTTTCCACGAAGTGCCAATTCATTTATGTGATAACTATTTTCTTTATCTACTAAATGTATGCCAGAGACATTGCCCTTATGTCTAACTTTATATGGATCTTCTGAATTAATTACATTACTTCCAATTCTATTAGTATCCATAAAATGTTTATATAAATAAAAATTATTTTCGTGATACTCATAAACATCTAAAAGATTTTTATATGACAAGTCCATTGAACTATTATATCATTGCTTAATTTTGTAAAAATTGCTGGTCTGGCAGGTCTCGATCCTGCGACATCTCGATTAACAGTCGAGTGTTCTACCAACTGAACTACAGACCAATTTTTTAATTATATACCTCATTAAATAATTCTGCTACGTGGTGATGAAAATGAATTCCTGGAGAACTAATCCATTTTTCTAGTATATTATCATTAATATCAATACATTTATCACTACCTTGTTTCCAAAACGGATGATTTATAAATTCAGAATTATGATCTAAATTACAAAATTTATTTGATATTTTGCCATCTTTTCCAAAATAACTATTAAAGTTATCATCGGCAAATCTAAAATATCTCTTTAGTTTAAAATTTGGCACTTTTAATAAATGATCCATTAGAAGAGCACTTGGTGTATGCCATATTGACCAATAAAGATCTATGTTATGAGAAGAGCAAAAAGACTCTAATGTTGATATAGCGTCGACAGCATCTATTATTAGTTGATGAGGGGATAAAACATTTTCCATATAATTAACATCTCTATTTTTTGATTCAAAGTATCCTGGCTTATTTGTGTGTTTAAAAGATATAAAATTATTTTGTTTATTAAACAAAATTCCAGCATCAAATCCTTCTTGTTTCCATGTTTTGCGTTGTTTGTTGGGATACATATTTTTTGTTGTTGCATAAAAATCTACATCTTCCACCAACATAGTTCTAAATAAATTTGGAAATAAAACAAATATAGTTTTAGGAATTTTATACTTTGATGAATACCTAATTACTAAATCACAAGTTTTTCTAATTGTAAATCCAGGATTACCTAAGTTTATTACATCTCTATTTATTTTTTTACTTAAAAGTTGTGGCCAGGTTCCTTCTTCTGGTATCCCTAATCCAAAAGTTATAGCGCATCCCGCAGTCAAAACATCTGACTCATAGTTTATTTTTCCACGAAGTCCTAACTCATTTATATAATAATAATTATCTGGATCGATGACTTGTATATGCGATGTATTTTGTTTGTTTCTTTCAAAATATGGATTATTTTTGTTTGGAATATTAACTCCAAGTTGATTACTGTCTGTAAAATTTTTTAATAAATATGAATTTTCTGTACTATAATTATAAATATCTAAAATATTTTTACTAGCAAGTTTAACAAAATTTTCATAGTTCACATAATAATTATAGCATGTGCGATCCGTATGAGACTTGAACTCACGACCTCTACCGTGACAGGGTAGCGTTCTAACCAACTGAACTAACGGACCAACTATTCTATTGTAGCACCCTCGATTGGATTTGAACCAACGACAAACGGATTAGAAGTCCGCTACTCTATCCCCTGAGTTACGAGGGTATACTATTTTCTTCCCCATTGTATATAATTCCAACCACGTTCATGTGCGTAGTAGATAAATATCTTAACTACCGTTTCCCAAAATGCAATTGCACCAGAAAGTGTAGCATTTCCTGTTAGTACATAGGCAACAATAAATGAAGAAAGAGTTCCCCATATGCGATAACTTAATGCCTTAACAAATGATCTCGCCTTAGTTACTTTCATGAAGGCCATTCTATTTTATCATTGCCTATTTTATCTAATATCTTAGATGCCCATTTCTTTACGCTTTTGCGTAGCCGATATAGCATGAATGTCTGCCCCCAAATCAATTTGTTCAATCTTATATCCAACATCTCTACCATAAACAATATTGGTAATGTTTGGTAATCTTAATACCATTGATCCATTCATAAATTCATCTTTAGCAATATATTCTTTTACCTGATCAAACTTAAGCGGATCTTTTTCACTAGTCTTGTATGTATTACGAACTCCAAGTAGCACTTGTTCTGTTCTCTTACCTGCCTCAACATATAGAGCATGATGTCCTTCATGCCACGGCTGATATCTTCCAAGCATTAGTGTTGTAGGTGCAGACCAATCGTGTAACTTGTGATACTTAATAATTTCAGTAGCCTTTTCATTTGAATCTTTGTCATGATTTAAAAACATTATGTCGTATGATTCTGGTTCTTGAAACATTTTATTTGTATCTTCAAATCTACCTTCTTCAATGGTATTCATCCAAATTAAAATATCTGGCTTTCCAAAGGCTTCTCTGGTTTCTTTTGTAGGACACACAAAATCTACAATAACTGGTGCTACATCTTGTTTGGCTATTAACCTTGCCATCTCGCCCATGCGACGTGCTTGCTCTATACGATCTTCGAGGGTAAAGCCAAGATCAGAATTAACAGTAGCCCTAACTTCATCTGCATTTAAATGAATAGCATTAATTCGTTCTTTAAGTGCCGTCGCCAGTGCAGTCTTACCAGATCCAGGTAAACCAATAATTTGAATAATCATTCTATGTCCTTTTCTATTTCGCTTAGAGACATAGTATCATGATTTTTACATACAGGCCTAATAGCATAACCATCTGCCTCTATATTTATAGCAAATCCATCACAATAATGACATTTAGACATTATTTCTTTATTTTTTTGTCTAATAAAATTTAAATATTGTTTGTTATCCATTATGCCTCCTTTACTATTATATCGTACCCCTGGTTGGATTCGAACCAACGCTTGCACGATTTTAAGTCGTGTGCCTCTACCACTGGGCTACAAGGGCAAAGTAGAGCAGGTAGGACTTGAACCTACGATAACCGAATTATGAGTTCGGGGCCTTGACCAACTTGGCTACTGCTCCTTAAACCTATTTATTATTTTACCCAACTCATGAGAGTATATCCATATAAATCATAATTATCTAATAGGTGTGGTTTGAATTGCAAATTTTTAAAATTCATTTTTTGTAGTGTTGCGTATTCAACCGATACCATCATGGCTGCTGAATCTTTATTTTCTCTACCATAACTATCTATAGATGCTAATGTTCCAGTAATGCATACAGCAGAGTTGTTATTTAATGGCATACTTTTATATTCTGAAAGTATAAGCAAGATATCTTTTTGACCCCTTCTAACAATATCATTGACTGACCATTGGGAATCATTCATTGGAAAACGAATCATGATACATGACTCATCTAAAGATTTTTCAATTTTAATTTTCCTGTCAATTGATTCTTCAATATTTTTTTTCAAAATATTAATAGGAGATTGTGTTGCTGTATTAACATTTTTATTTTCTTTGATAACTGATTTTTCTGTATTATTTTTATTTAAAGATTTTTCTTCGTTTGTATCTGGAGCAATCCAGCCGAAACCAACAATTGCTACTAACGTAGCAATCCAAAATACTGATCTGTTTGTATGTTTTTTAAAAGTAAGGATTATTGATGTTACCAATAATCCAAAAGTAAGCAATGCTAGAAAATCTACCATTTTTAAAGCCTTTCTGTTTAGGTTGTATACTAATTATAGAACAGGGCAGGGTAGATTGTCAAATACCCTGATTCCATACTAACTTATTATTCTTTTTTATACATGTAAATTTAATATTATAAACAACCTTAGTTGATCTTATTTTACTACAAGGTTTTCCAGCGTATAACTTCCTTGCGAGGCTTTGATTATTTTTAATAATTTCAGCAGAAATAGCCTCAATCTTTAATCTTTCTTCTTCATTTATTTTAGCCTTAAGTTCGGCTTCTTGCCTGGCTTTTAATTCCTCAGCAATACGCTCTTTTTCTATTTCATAAAACTCTCTTTTTTTATCCTCATCCACAATATCTTCAGCAGTTTTTATTAGATCCAAAAATTTATAGGCAGGTGTAATCCAACTCATTGAAGGAGCACGAAATGGTTTTACGGGCGGTGGACAAGAATTATATATTAATCCTGTACCAGCATAACCAAAATAATAACGAATATTTTTTTCTTCAACAAAAAATCCAGCGCCTGAATCACCGTCGCAAATAGAGCCACCAGTTTCGGTACGATTTTGAACTACTCCATAAACTCCATCTTTAATACTCCACCAAGAAGGTAGGCCGTCTGGATATCTTTTATAAAATTGAGATACCATTTCTGGCGAAGATAGGCTACTAACTAATTTATGTGGTGATTTATTCATATTTTGTTGCCAACTATTGTTTCTTTGATTGCCATTTTGAAAACCATAACCAACCAACTCAACTTTTGATTTTTCTTTTACAAATCTTTGCATTTGATCTTCTGTCGCTATCATAACTTTTTTTGTCAATGGAATATCTTCACTTAATATAAGAATTGCAAAGTCATCAATTGGCTGAATATTGAAAGGATGTCCAGCATAAGCAACATATGTTTTTGGAATGATTACTTGTTTGACCCTATATCTTTTTTGACCTTCAGTATTACTGATTCCTGGTTCATAAATAATACCTTGACGCTCCCAATAGGAAATACCGCCAGAAGTTTCAATTACATGTGCAGCAGTTAAAACAATTCTCTCTGAATATAGAAACCCAGATGCTCCTGCCACTTTTACAGCATTTGGATCACCCGTTGCATCTTGTCCAAACTCGACAGAATATGATGGTGAAATAGAAAATAAAGAAATGGCAAAAACAGCAGATATTATTTTTTTAATGATAATGCCTTTCTATTTGATTCATCTATAAATTATAAACAAAATATTATTTATTGTCAAATACCATTGTCTTCAAGCCTTTGCAATATTTCTGCGGTATCTGGATCAGCAAGCATTTCATTAAGAGCCTCTTTAGCCGAAGACCTCATTTCTGGCAGGGTATACAAATCATCTTTAGTAATCTTATATAGAATATTCATTATTCTTACACAATCATCATGTCTATACCAAGTAGTACAAAACATCTTGTTGTCTGTTTCAACTACATTTGGACATTCTTTATAGTCATTAAGTATTAGGTTTATGATTAGTATTTTCATGCCAAAACCATTTAACTTACCGTCTGGATCTTCAAGTCCATTTATAAAATCTTGTATCATAGTTCTTCTCCATCAAATTTCATTTTATATATAGTTCCATATTTATCATAAATAGGCCAACATTTATCCCAAATAAATAGATCTCTTTTATATGCAAAATTTTCTTTACCTTCTTCTTCAGCATAAGATATACGAAGAATAGCAGATGATGCAAGATTACCTAAAAAATTTGCAATCCATCTCAGTGGCGGACGAGATTGATCTATTCTAACTGTTTCCCATTCAAAAGCATCATCATCATACATGTCTGTGTGGCCCCCCACGAACTAACTCCCATTCTCCAGTTTCTTTAGCAACAAATACATCTCCAGTTTGTCTATCTACCAATAAATATTTTTCTGGACATTTAGTTTTAAGAGTAACAACAACTGACTCTTCTAGTTCTAAAAATTCTACTGGTTGTCTGCTCATACAATTACTCCTGTCAAAAATCCAACGATAAATGAAAACAATCCAACTGTCCAGTAAAATGTTTTAGCATAATGATGTATAAGTATGTTCTTGACTACCTCTTTAGGAATGACAATTTCATAACCATCATTGTCCAAATCATCAAATTTATATTCTTTCATTTATGTTCCTTCATGTGCCTATTCAGTGTATCATGTGCAAATATACCCCAACGTACTTCAGTTTCTTTTTTGCACACAGGACAAATAACAACTTTTCCATTCATACTTTTAGTATACACTAAACTGACAAAATTGTAAAGTTAGACACCCTTATATTCTTCAAAAAGTTTTAAAATTTCATCAGAATATTTATCATAGTCTATTTCAATAATAGTATTATCAGAATTGATTTTGTGTATCTTTATTTCTTGTCCAATTTTGAACAATATATTATCTATTCTATCTTTTATTGTCATCTTACTTTTAAATAAATGTATACCACAAAGGAATAGTATATCTTGATCCTGAAGTTATTCTACTAATTATATGATTATAATACATGTTACCTGGGAAAATAATTAAATCTCCGACCTTTGGCCTGAAGGTTTTATTTTGAGCAGGGAAGTGATATTCTCCCCCTTCAAAATCATCATTAAGATATATAGTTGCAGACATATTATTAAAATCATTTATACCTAAATCATTAATATGCAAATCATATACATCGTTTTTTGTCCACTCTGCAATTTTTGCACTTCTCACTAATACCCTAATAGGATATTCTGCTTCTATAACACCATTAACAATATTTTTATATTTATCAATATATGGATTAATATCCCAATCTTTTCTAAAGGTTAGAGGATCCCCATCTGGGCTAAATTGCACTGGCTTTTCTGATGATGGATTTACATCTTTAATACTTTGTATAATAGCCCTGCATTCTTCTGGAGATATAAAATTACTGAAAACCTTTAAATTATTTTCCTTAATTCCAATTCTTTCAAATACCTCGTGATGAAGCGTTGACCCTTCAGGCCTTCTATCATCATTTGATATATCAAAATGTTCCATTTCACCCTTATTATCAGATGGCATTTTGTCAAACTCCTTTACTAATTTTAACAACTTACTAATGTCTTTTTGATCTGTATGTATCATAAAATCATAGATGTCAAATTTTTCTGCAATATTTTTAATTGCAGCAACAACTTCATTATGTGTACCCACAATATGATGAAATTGTTTTCTTGGTGGTGCATTATCATCATAAACAACATTGTTAACGTCTTCTGGTTTTTCAATTATTAATGGATCTACAATAAGAATTGGTTTTGGATAAGTTATTTTTGCATACTGCTCAGGTCTACGTAAAAGATTGTCGTCTATATATATATATTCGCAATGCTTATTTGCTATTCTAATTGTTGTATCTGAAGAACCAACTACGGCCATATGAGTTTTATGTTTATGATTTTTCATTAACGCCATAACTTTATCCATCCAAACTTCTGATATTGCTACTCTTTTTTCAAGAGTATCAATGAGTGATGGATCATGCATGTAATGATCTATGACTAGTTTTTCGCTAGGGCCATTACCTTCGTCACCCCATCTTCCAGCGACAAGATTTACTCCAATTCGTCCAGGAGCAAAACGATTCAATGTTTCTAAAATCTTAGCAGCATAATCTGGGCTTACCCCATATGCAGGTAAAGCAATTGTCATAATTAACTGATTTGTTTTTTCTAATGCATCTTTTATAACTAAGGAAAAGTCTATGCCTCCTGGACCATACGGAAGCAAAACAGATTTAACATTTGCACCATCCAACTCTTGTGCCATACGGAGAATTCCATCAAGATCTAGATTCTCAATACTATCACTTATCTGCCAGTGTCTTCTCCACATCCAGTGGAATGTTATTGGTTTATTCAACATTAGATCCATCTTTCCTTTTCGTCTTATGCCAAGATCCTATTTTACCATTATTTACTTTGGTGCGTAAAATCTCACCAAAAGTTGGGTGTGTTATTTCAGACCCTATATATTCCTGACCTGTCTCCATATCAATTACTTTCCATTTTCCTGGAGCCTTGGTATGCAAAATTAAATCAATGGGATGATCGTAATCGTTTACTTCAGAGCCATCCAATAACTTTCTTTTTTTAGTATGTTCTTCTGACAATATAGCCCCTATCCATCTTTTAATTATACACTACTAATTGTCTTAAAGTTCGGCGGAAAATAGAAATAAATAACCTCTCAATGACCCCTACGGTCAATATGGTTAAATATTATCTATGCTGCCTGTTGCCTTTCCCACCCACATCTTGAACAAGAATATCTAATATGAGTTATGCCATCAACCTCAATAATCTCTGATTTAACAAATATTTGATGTAAATGCACAATCGCACATTTTACAGCCATTTTAAAATTTTGATAGGCTTTCAGATATTATTCGTAATCTTTCTCTCAATTCCCATCTTTCATGCTTAGATAGATGTGGTTTGTCAGATATACGATTCTTGTTTTTCTCAGCCCTCTTACGCTGAGTTTCTGACTTATTGTCGTTAGACTGTTTCATTAGATAAGGGCAAAGAATACTAATGCTGCCAGAATAACCATAGCAGATATAATAATCTTCTGCTTAGTCTCTCTTGACCATTCTTCCGTATTCATATTATCTCCTATCCCCAATGCTTGAATGTAAAATGCTTTTCACAGACATCAATAATCTTGCCTGTGGTTTTACCTGGCTGAGTATATTTTGCTTGCTCATCACAGTAATAGCATTTTGTTGGTTCCATTTATTTATTATAGCATGTTGGACAATGTTCCCATTTGTCCTTTACATCAATGTCTATCATAAATATAACACCGCAACTATAGCAAAGATATTTTATTTGTTCTTTATCCATGTTCATACCAAGTGGGACTTTCATCTTCTATGGCATCTAATATTTCTTCTGCCAATTCTTTAGCCAACCTATCTTTGTGCTTTCCTTTAAGTTGATCATGAATAATATCAACAATAGAATCTATCTTGGACTCACGAGATAACATGGCAAACCCATTATATAATACTTTTATGTCCATACTATATGTGATTTATCACCAAAAATATCATGCCATCAAGGTAGGTGTGGGGGATATCACAGGTAAAAGGTTTCGCCAGCATAGGACCAAGGGATGGGAATTAGTGGCATATTGGTATTTTCAAGATCGGCGGGGATGTAGAAGAGTAGAATCTACAGTACTACAAACACTAAGAGATAAATACGGCTATTACCTACATAAGGAAGATATGCCCTATGGGGGATATACGGAGACATTTGATGCTAGTAAGATATCCAAGAAGAAGATAATTGGTTTGGTCAATAGGGCTATAAAGGATCTTCATAATCCCGCCAAAAATTACTCTTGATTGTTTATAAGAAGTTATTTGTTAAATGTTATACAAATTCAAACCACATAGGAACAGTCCATCTCACACCAGATATGATGGTTTTGACCTCATGTGCATAATGCATATTTCCTGGAAACATTATTAGGTCTCCAGTCTTTGGTTTATGAGATAATTTATGGGTTGGGAAATCTATCTCCCCGCCTTCATAATCGTCATTTAAATATATTAATGTAGCCATGTGGTTGGTGTTGGTTGGTCCTAAATCATCAACATGAAGTTCTAGTTTATCCCCAGCATCCCACCTTGCGAAGAATGCACTTTTATTTTTTACTGGAAATCCATATTCTTTTTCTAGTAGTTCTTGGACCATAGGCACATACTTGTCTGCTATTCTTAGGTTTGAATAGGTCTTTCTTACGATAGTTGGGTTTAGATCAGCATCCCATTGAACTGGTAACTCTTCTGCTTTGCCAAATCTATTAATGAGGTCAATTAATATCTGACATTCTTTCTCTGATAGAAAGTTTTCTATTACCTTGACATTTTCTACTCCATTACCCATCTTTTCAAAGTTTTGCTTGTAGGATTCAGACCTATCAAAGGATTCTGGGTTTTGTCCTACGCTTTTGCCATGTATGATTAGGGCATCATTGTTTTGTTTTATTTCTGAAAAGTCATAATGACCTTCTTTTTTCATGCCTACAAAACTATTTTCTGCGTTCATATATTCATTATACACCATAATAATGTCTTACTGATTGTATTTTTAGATAGGGTTAAAGTGGAGTAAAGTGGAGTATAGTGGTGGATGGACCATTTTATAGAGGGCGGCTCGTAATGTGCGGCGGGAAAAAGAGACATATCAAACCACAAACCATCAAACCCTATACCATATATGCCCGATATTGTCAAACCATTATATCCTGGTTTGGGCATTATATCCTAGATATGGGGGTTTGTCAATAGGGTTCGTAATCTTTTTTTGCCCAAAATTCTGGAAAAAATCCAATAAGTTCGTAATATGTTTTAAAAGGTTTGAAAATGTTTTAAAAAACCAGAAAACCAGGAAATATGGTTTGTTGTCTACTTATAGAGATCTTTATGATGGGGTTTGTATTCTTTTTGATCCCCGCCTGAAATGGGCCGCTCTTGATGCCCGCCAAAAAGCGGCGGGATAAAGGAAAAGAATCTACCCAAACCTATAGTATGAGTAAAGGATACAAAAGCATTAGTCAAACCTATATCATCATTCTTTGCTGCTCTTGGATTATTCAATCTATAGAAATTTCTTGGCATAATATAATCATAACACCATTTATAATGGTTTGATAATATGATGGTTTGTTATGATCTATCCTCGATATAGGCTAATAGATCATTAAGGTTTGTAAATTGATCTACCTCGTTTTCAGATACCTCAAGTGCTGATATAAAGAGATCAAAGGTTTCGTCAACATAGTCTTCTGCCATGGGGGTAGATGTAACAACACCTGTAGATATAAACCATGCTAGTGGTAAACCAATATCATTGTATTCGATAAAGTCTTTTAGTTTCTCATCATCTCTAAATTCAAACCAGAATTGCCCTAATATATCACACTTGGTTTCAAAGTTCATAGATCTAGTTTACCATATCCCCTGGGCTTACAGATAGGGCTTCGTAATCTATTTTCTGGGAAAAAATATAATGGTTCGTAATCTAATCTCTACAAAAATACTTCGAAAAATTTCCCGCCCGTAGGCGGAAAATATTATTTCTTCTTTTTAGATTTCTTTCGTTTAGTATCTATTGGAATTACTTCTGCGTCTTGTGCTTGCGCTTTGAAAAATTCTAGAGGAGTATCATAGGCTACCTTGGGGTCTAGTTTTCTAACAATACACAAAACTTCCCAGATAGACTCTAGAACCTTCTTGCCTTCTGGAGTTAGTTTAGCCCAACCACCATCAACAAACAAAGCGAGGTCAAGACCTTCTCTAAACTCAATAAAGAAATCTGATGGCAGAAACTCCATATCTACTAATTCTAACGAATTGTCATTGAGGTATCTAAGAATACCTGCTACTTTAGAATAATCCAATTTGTCTCCACCTTTCTTTACGCTCTTGAGGGTTCATTATCAAATGCTTCTCGTCATTAGCAACTTCCATTATAGCCTGTAAGCGTGTGAAAGTCAAGTGTGGCAAAACTCTAGCAAGCATTATTCCAGCCTGCTCAAGGTCAAGGTCAAGGTCTTCTACAATAACCTTGATACGCTTTGCTACCCGTTCTTCAGGTGTAATTGCTTTAGATATACGCATAGTTCTCCTCATTCTATCAAAAAAAGATGTGGGAGGCAAGTCCGTAGACAGTCAGACCTGCCTCCCTTATTTGCAGCGAAGGGACCCAACCTCCGCTTATTTAGTGACCGTCGTCACAAGATTGTAGTTAATAAAATCATTAATGGAATGCCAGGCCTCACCCTCACCAACTGTCATATCAGTGAAATCAATGGTGATTGGATGGTCCAAGAATCCTTGGTCTGACGGGTCCATGGCTGTAATGCCAAATCCAGTCTCTTCCAGTATCTGGTCTTTGATAATATAACTAATAGCCATGCGGGTTGCATATGGGATATCACCCATTTCAATACGTGGCATTGCATGTCCAAGCGCTGCTGCCAGCAGTTCATACATATGGCTTTCGTCCCAGTGGCTATATAAACATACAGCCATATCCTCTGATTGTTTAAATAC